>FUFK010038367.1_pt1 | contig 135925 bp, 121 predicted proteins | sample 1021851 | NCBI WGS metagenome assembly FUFK01 (sample SAMEA51879418, study PRJEB19060) | metagenome
GGGTCATCATCAAGGCGCGCGTCGTTCGCCATGGCGGCAGCCGGTTCCGCTCGGCACCGCTCGCCCGCCACATCGCCTATCTCGAACGCGACGGCGTCACTCGTGACGGATCGGATGCCCAGATGTTCGATGCCTTATCGGATGAGGTCGATGGCGATGCCTTCGCCGCGCGCTGCGAAGACGACCGGCATCACTTCCGCTTCATCGTGTCGCCGGAAGACGCAAGCGAGATGGCTGACCTGCGCGCTTTCACGCGCGAACTCCTTGAGGATATGGCGAGCGATCTCGACACCAAGCCCGACTGGGTGGCGGTCGATCACTGGAATACCGACAACCCGCATATCCATGTTCTGGTCCGCGGCGTTGCCTCGGACGGCAGGGATCTGGTGATCGATCGCTCTTATATTAGCGAAGGCATGCGTGGCCGTGCCCAGGAGCGCGTCACTGTCGAACTCGGGCCGCGCAGCGAGCGCGACATCCAGCTAGCGCTTCGCCGCGAGGTCGATGCCGAGCGCTGGACCTCGCTCGACCGCCGCCTGCAAAAGCAACGCGACGATCTCGGCGTGGTTGATTTGTCCCCCGAGGTTGATGCGCCAGGACGCAACAATCGCGCATTCCTTATTGGCCGCGCACGAACGCTCGAACGCATGGGATTAGCCGAGCGGATCGGGGCGGCGCGCTGGACCTTGGCCGCAAATTGCGAACCGACCTTGCGCGCGCTCGGCGAGCGCGGCGACATCATCAAGACCTTGCACAAAGCGATGAGTGGACGCGGCGCAAAAGGCGCCCTTGCATCCTTCGCGCTGCACGGAGAAGACGAAAACCGCCGGGTCATCGGGAGGTTGGTCGAGCGCGGTCTCCATAACGAGCTGACGGGCGAGGCCTATGCGATCGTCGAAGGAATTGACGGCCGCGCACACTATCTTCACTTTCCCGTTCTGGACCAGACGAGCGATGCAGCACCCGGCGCCATCGTCGAAACAAGCGGATGGACCGACCGCAAGGGGCGGCGGCGCGAAAGCCTGCTGGTGCGTTCGGATCTGCCGCTCGAACGACAGATTGACGCGCGCGGGGCGACCTGGCTCGACCGGCAGCTGCTGTCGCCTCGAGCCGAGCCGCTGGGAGGCGGCTTCGGCAATGAAGTCCGGCAGGCTCTTGACGAGCGCCGTGACTGGCTCGTCGATCAAGGTCTTGCGAAGCGACATGGTAAGAGCGTGACGCTGGTTCGCAATTTGCTCGGAATGCTCCGCAAGCAGGAACTGGACGCGGCGGGTAAAGCGCTGGCCGCGCGCCATGGTCGTCTGGCGAATCCGGTAACGGAAGGCGATCACATTTCCGGCATCTACCGCGAGCGCATTTCGCTGGCCTCGGGTCGCTTCGCCATGATCGATGACGGAGTAGGTTTCCAACTCGTGCCCTGGAGGCAAGACCTCGAGCGGCATCTTGGAAAAGAAGTCGCTGGCAAGGTCCATGCGCGAGGCGGTGTCGACTGGAACTTTGCGCGCTCGCGCGGGCCCGCGGTTTGATGGGCACCGGCATCAAAACGGAAATCTTGACAACGCATCACATGATGCTTATAAGCGCATCAGGAGATGCGATATGGTTAGTGCAGCAATTCAGCATGCCGAAGCCCCCAGCGGGCTTCAGACCTTTACGAGCGACGGTGATCGCAGCCGCCTGACTAGCGCTGCGGTCAAGGCCGTGCTGCGCCTCATCGAGGCCTGGGGTGCGAGCAACGCCGAAGGCGCCGCGCTGCTCGGCGTGTCCGAAAGTACCTGGGACCGGATGAAAGCCGGAACCTGGGAGGGCTCGCTCGGTCAGGACCAGTTGACCCGCGCGTCGGCGCTGATCGGTCTGTTCAAGGGACTGCACCTGCTGTTCGCCAACGACATGGCCGATCGCTGGCCAAAGCTCGAAAACAGGGCGCCGGTGTTCGATCGCCGCTCGCCCATCCGGGCAATGATCGAAGGCGGCATTCCGCGCATGCTGGAGACCAGACAATATATCGACGCGCTTCGTGGCGGGCTCTGAGGAGGCAGGCGAGCCGCCGCAGATCCGCGAAGCATTCGAGCGGACTGTCCGGCTCGTTTCCAGCGCGCGTTTACGTGACGCGGTCATGGCTCCGCTTGCTGACAATGATGAAGAGCTTGCGCTGCTCGCTGAAATCGAGGGGGCGACGAGTTCGCGCCTGATCGCCGAAGAGCGCGGGTTTGGCGGGCTGACAGCCGACGAGCTGGTTCATGGCGTGCCGCATGCCAGGTTCATTAATGCGAGCTTTGCTTACGCCAAACCGCGCGAGCCCAATCGCTTCAACCCCGCGAACCGCGGCGCATGGTATGCCGCGCTCGATGTCGAGACCTGTATTGCCGAGGTCGGCCATCACCTGACACAGGCGCTCGCCGATGCCGGCGATTTCGATGCCGTTGTCGAATATGGCGAGATGATCGCCAGCATGGCGGGCGTCTTTATCGATCTGCGCGAGCAGCCCGGACACCCGGCCCTCGATCCGGACAAGACGAAAGGCTATCCTGTCGGCAATGCTCTAGCGGCGGAGGCACGCGCCGCCGGTCATAACGGCATTATCTATCCCTCTGTGCGCCATGCGGATGGGACTTGCATCGCGGCCCTGTGGCCCAACGTCGTGCAATCGGTCGCGCAAGGGGCGATGTACCGCCTGACCTGGTCCGGCAACCCGGACTATAGTCGGGAAGCAATCTAGCCGTACGCCGCTTTTGCTACGCCAACCTGCGATCACGCAGCTTCCGACTTGAATATGTAATGCAAAGCCGTCGTGCTGTCCTTCACGAAAGGAGCCAGCCTTGTCGGCAACCCGGATATTGTGGGGTCAGATACTCGTCGTCTTCGCCCTCACGCTCGCAGGCGTTTGGGTGGGTACCCAATGGACCGCGCACGCGCTCGGCTATCAGGCACAATTGGGCGCGCCGTGGTTCAGTGTTTTCGGAGCACCTGTCTATCCGCCTTATGCCATCTTTTGGTGGTGGTTCAGCTACGAAGCCTATGCGCCGCGCATCTTCGAGACCGGCGGAATGATTGCCGCATCGGGCGGTCTCGTGTCGGTGGCGGTCGCGATCGGCATGTCGGTCTGGCGCGCCCGAGAGATCAGGAACAGCGCGACCTATGGCTCGGCGCGCTGGGCGACCCGTTCCGAAATTTCACGCGCGGGCCTTCTGGCAGGCAAGGGCGTCATTATCGGCCAGCATGCCAATCTCTATCTTCGTCACGACGGCCCCGAACATGTGCTCTGCTTCGCGCCGACCCGCAGCGGCAAAGGGGTCGGCCTTGTCGTGCCAACGCTCCTGACCTGGCCGCATTCGGCGATCGTGCACGATATCAAAGGCGAGAACTGGGAGCTGACAGCTGGTTTCCGTACCCGGTTCAGCCGCACGCTTCTGTTCGATCCGACCAATGAGGCATCGGCGGCCTATAACCCTCTGATGGAAGTGCGACGCGGCATCAACGAGGTGCGCGACGTGCAGAACATCGCCGACGTGCTGGTCGATCCGGAAGGCTCGCTTGAACGGCGCAATCACTGGGAAAAGACCAGCCACGCGCTGCTCGTCGGGGCCATTCTGCATGTGCTTTATGCCGAGCCTGACAAGACGCTCGCCGGGGTGGCGAACTTCCTCTCCGATCCACGCCGATCCATCGAGGCGACACTGACCGCAATGATGCACACACCGCATCTGGGGGAAGACGGCGTCCATCCGGTGGTTGCGAGCGCGGCGCGAGAATTGCTCAACAAGTCGGAGAACGAACGCTCGGGCGTGCTCTCGACCGCCATGTCGTTCCTCGGCCTGTACCGCGATCCGGTTATCGCAAGGGTCACGCGGCACTGCGAATGGCGCATCGCGGACCTCGTGGCACAGGGCCGCCCAGTCACGCTCTATCTCGTCGTTCCGCCGTCAGACATCAGCCGCACCAAGCCGCTCATCCGGCTCATTCTCAACCAGCTCGGAAGACGTCTGACCGAGGATCTGCAGGAAGGTGCCGTTCGCGAGCGGCTTCTCCTTATGCTCGACGAGTTTCCTGCCTTGGGTAGGCTCGACTTTTTCGAAAGCGCGCTCGCCTTCATGGCGGGCTACGGCATCAAGGCCTTTCTGATCGCCCAGTCATTGAATCAGATCGAGAAGGCCTACGGGCAGAACAATGCCATTCTCGACAATTGCCATGTGCGGGTGTGCTTCGCGACCAATGACGAGCGCACTGCCAAGCGCGTTTCGGAATCGCTCGGGACTGCGACCGAAACCCGCGCGATGCGCAATTATGCCGGACACCGCCTCTCTCCGTGGCTTGGTCACCTGATGGTCTCGCGCTCGGAGACGGCGCGCGCTCTTCTGACCCAGGGCGAAATCATGCAGCTGCCCGACACCGACGAAATCGTGATGCTCGCGGGCGTGCATCCGATCCGTGCCAGAAAAGCGCGCTACTACCGCGATCCCCGGCTCAGCAAACGGGTAGAGCGTCCGCCAACGGTCGAAAAGTCGGAGTTCGCGCCGGACGAGGGCGAATGGCACGGGAGACATGTGACCCCGCCTTCGCAATCGGAGAAATCACTGACCGGGTCTGAAGAGTACGAGGTCGATGATCGCCAGTCCGATGGCGGGATCCGCCAATCGCCCGAATTGCCGGAATACGAGGATGTGGCGCCGCCGCCCATGGTAATTCCCAACGAATTTGAGTTTGACGACCGTAGCGACGAGGATCAGGCAAACCGCAATCGCAGGATGGCCGAGCGGATGCAGGCCAATGCGCGACGCGCTGCACTCGATCCTGGCGACGGGATCGAGCTATGAGCAAGGGCAACCGTATCAAACACACCTTTCGCTTGCCGCCAGCCCTTTCCAGGCAGCTTGCAGACTATGCCGGCCGCAAGCGCGTCTCGCAGGCTTCGGTGGTGGAGGCCGCCATTGCCTCGTTCCTGTCACCCGATGGATCGGAACGCATGGAAGCGGCCTTCAGCCGCCGTCTCGACCGGATAACCCGTCAGATCGGCAAGCTCGACTATCATATCGAGGTCGGGAATGAGGCCTTCGCGCTCTATCTCAGGCGATGGTTGGCGGTGACCCCGGCAATCCCGGCCGAGGCCAGCGCTGCCGCACGTACCGATGCAGAAAAGCGGTTCGACTTCTTCGTCGAAGCGCTCGCGCGGCGCATGGAAACGGGCAGGCATCTGGCGGACGATCTCATTCGCGCGGCTCCGGAACCAGAGCTGGGTGAGATTGAGAATGCAGACGGAAACGGCCCAGAGTCTCCGGCGCAGCCCTGACAGAGGTCATCGATAGTCCGGCGGGGAAACCCAACGAATAGAGGAGAGCGGCGCTTTCTTGGATGCGCCGCGGCACCGCGCAGCAATGCGAGGGTGCAACCATTCCAAGTGCTTGCTAAAGGTCCAGTAATGCGCACCGAACTCGATCATCTGCCTCCGCAAAAGCAACGCGAACTTGAGCGCGTGGTGCAGCTGATTTTCGAAGAATTCGATGATGCCTTTGCGCTCGCCAAGCACGAGTGGAAGAAGGCCGGTCGCATCCTGAAGGTCATTCTCTACGGTAGCTATGCGCGCGGCACTTGGGTCGACGAACCTCACACGGCCAAAGGCTACCAATCGGATTATGATCTGCTGGTTATCGTCAATGACAAGCGCTTGGTCGACCGGGTGAAGTACTGGTCGAAGCTCGATGATCGGCTCATGCGGGAATACGGCGTCACCAAGACGCTCAACACGCCGGTGAACTTCATTGTCCATACCTTGCAGGAAGTGAACGATGGGCTGGCCCATGGCCGCTACTTCTTCATGGATGTCGCCAAGGATGGGATTGCGCTCTACGAGTCCGACGATACCGAACTGCACACGCCAAAACCCAAGACGTCCGAGCAAGCGCTTTGCATGGCGCAGGAGTATTTCGACGAGTGGTACCCAAGTGCGCTTGTTTATCTCAAGACCGCGCGTGGCCTCTGGGCCGACGGCCGGACGAAAGAAGCAGCGTTCATCCTTCATCAGTCTTGCGAGAGACTATATCATACTGTTCTGCTCGTCTGCACCTTCTACACCCCGCATGTGCATAATCTGGGTTTTCTTCGCACGCAGGCCGAGCGGATCGACCCACGCCTGACCTACGTCTGGCCTCGCTTCACCAAGCGTGATCGCGCCCGCTTCGAGAAGCTCAAGGAAGCCTACGTCAAGGCGCGCTACTCAAAGCACTACCGCATCACCAAGGAAGAGCTCGAATGGCTTGGCGAACAGGTCGAGGACCTTGGTCGGGTCGTGCACGAGGTGTGTTCTGAAAGGCTGCAAAAACTGCGATCTCAAGCCTCCATCTGAACCGTCATGACCGTTAGTAGCCTCAGTCGCCCACCAGCTAAGCGCGCCAAGCAAAACTCTGACAGCTATGACCCTTCAATCGGAGCTTCCTCCGAAAGCTCAAATAGCAAACCAGCACCTTGATGTTCAGATGGATTGGAAAATGCCTCTTGGACGGACTGATTGAGAATAATTTTGCCAATCTCGATGCTGCCATTGCTGCTTTCGACGACACAGCTCTTCATACTACCGTCAAGCTTGTAATTGATGCCCTTTGTGAAGAGGGCATCCAGTACGCTCGGCGCCAAGGCCGCCTTGAGCTTGTCCTCGCTAGTATTGTAAACCGTTGCGCAAGCTGAGCGAACCTCTCGCATAAAATCGAACCTTAGGGCCGCATCGAAAGCCAGTCGGCCCGGCTTGTCATCGACCAAAATGCCATCAAGTTTCGTAGGGAGTGCTGTCAGTTCCTTCTCTTGGTTCGTGTAGCTGACTACACAATGCACGGGGAACATCGAGGGCATAGCCTTCAATTCGCCGACGCGACCCAAGCCACTGAGCAATTTCTGTTGCAGAGCAATTGCTGGATGCTCTCGTAACCTTGCTGCGACCACGCACGGCCCCTCGTCACTCAAGAGATTGGTGATCGTCTCCATGCTAACAGTCTCAATATGTTTGAGGTCCCATGTAACGACGCCGCGCTGGCCCGCGCCCAAATCCAGCGCCGGCGTATACTCACCGCGCATCGCGGCTCGCAAATTGAGTGCGCCTTGATCATGATACGCGCCTGCCAGAAGCAAGACGCGCTTAGCCTTTGGGTTCTCGCGGATGAGATCGCATGCCGGTGTCAGGACGAGAAAGACGCGTCGCTCTTCGCTTTCAAATATTGTGTTCTTACGTACCTCGTCTCTATCCGCTTCAGCAGGTATCGCAATGATGTCTCCCAACGAGACGGGAAAGCCTTCAGAAGGATCGAGCTGCTGTCTATTGTTGTGCACGAAAAGCGTCTTACGCACGACTTCAAGCGTGTTCTTGTTCCCTGTGATGGAGTTCGGAGGATAGGATGTTGCCTGCAAAGAGTTGAGATTGGCTGCTGCATCGATGACGCCTTGGTCTGCTTCTAGTTCATGCGCCAATACGGCATCCATGATGTCGACCATATAGCCGCCCAGGGGGACCCCTTCAGTGGAAAGCATCCGTTTCACATGAGAGAGATCTTCAAGGTCCAGTTTTCTGACCTCTTTTTTTGCGCGTTTCAGAGCGTTCGATATCCCAGCATCCCACGACTGAAGAAATGCCCAAAGCTTCAACGCGTCATCACGATGTTCAGCGAGCTCAAAAACCAGTTGTTCCAACCGGCCATCCTCATGGATTTCGGACTTCTTGATCGTTCGGAATCCGGAAGCGAGCAATCCAGTGTCATCACGAAATTCATGACGCAGAGTGTGAAGATCGTTGTGCGCGGATGTCAAAAGGACCATGGGAGGGTTGTCAGGGCGGTTTTTTAGAACCCCCTTCAATCCGTAAATCGACCGCTCTTTGTCCTTGTTGGCTTGGGAAGAACCAAGGAACAGGTCCAAAATTATGAGGTCCGTTTCTATCGCGCTTCCCTCGAAATCACGACCGACCTCCGTGACCTGCAAGCCAATCGTTTCAAGCTTACCAGAGGCTACGTCGATGAATTTTCGAACCTGTCGCTGATTGCCCAAAAAAGTTTCAAACACTTTGTCGAGAGCCGCATTCGAGAACGCGGAACGATTTTCGAACATTAGCGTCACAAAGGCCTGATCTTGGCTTAATTCCTCGGCATCGATATCTGTATATTCCGGATAGATGCGGGCCAACAGTTCTGTGTCGGCTTCGCTCAGGTCAGCCCAAAACACAGACCAGTCGTCACCTACAGCGCCAAGGTCCGACACTAGCGGAGACGGATCAACACCGTCGTCAACAATTAGCGCGGTCTTTACGCCTATATCGCTCAGATCCATCAAGCTCGTTCCGAAATACAATATTCAAAAGTATTGAGACGCCCGAAGGCATTTTCTAGATCATCACGCAATTCGAGCGACCCCCCTGCGGCCGTCGCATTGGCGCGGGCAATATAAAGTCCTAGACCGCGCCGTTTTTTACTTTCTTTGAGGGAGAAAAACATTTCGAAGATTCGATCTTGGTGCTCGGGATCGATACCGGGTCCGTTGTCTGAGAACACAATTCTATTTGGTGATGGGAGAAGTTCGATAGAAATTTGCGGTTCGAACATAGGCGAATTGTCTTTCTCCAAACTCAGCCAATAGACTGAGTTTGCAAGCAGGTTCTCAAAAATTTGCACGACGTAACCCATCACTGTTTTCATCTTCATAGGATCGGCCGGTGGGTCGTAGGATAGCGTGATCCCATGTCTTGCGAACTGGCTTTGATGATCTTCTAGGGTCTCGTTTATGAGCTTTGTGAGCGAAAAGGTTTCTGGAGCCTGCCGTCCGCTCACACTGAGCGGGTCGAGAATTCGAAGCCTCTTGTGAATGCTTTTCATTGAGGCTGCCAAGCCGTCGAGCCCGGCAACAACTTCGTCCGACGTGGCAGTGCTTTGAATTTCTCTGATACGGTCCAAAGCGTGTTCCGAGGTTCGCGCGAGCTCGTGAGCTACTATCTCCACCAAAAGCCCGATGCCGGCCATATCCTGCATGAGCTTTGCATCACCTTCTACCTCGGCGTTCCTCTCACGAAGGATTTTTGCCAATTCGGTGAGTTCATGCAACGTTTGTTGTAGCTCCTCAATCTTCTCCTGATCTTTACGAGGCGTGACCGCACGCAGATTACTGATAGCCTTTTGTGCGCGCGTCTTGAGTCTTGTAATCTCGGTCTTGGCTTTAACCGGCTTCGCTCTCTTCGGTTTGTATTTGGTCTCAGCCCGTTTCATAGCACTGCGCAGCTGATCCTGGATGGATAACTGTACGATCCTAAGCATGGCCTGCTGTTCATGGGTTTCCCGCAACCCCTCTCGATTGGTCTGATCGACCAAGCCGGGATTGGCACTGCGGCTGATATTAACCTGACCGACAAGTTGGATTTTGTTGAGCAAGTATCCCTTTGACATCAGCGCCGTTCTATCGAGCTCAAGCCAATCATCCTTTTCTTGTCCATAGGGGTACACGCGAAAGTCGTCGCGATACATGCGGATACCCGCCCATTGCCTGTGGAGCTTCAGGATCTGTTCTCGATCCATCCCACCGGCTGCTTTTATTCGCCTACGGTTGTACCAGTGAGCTTCAAACGAGAAACGACCCAGATCAGTCAATGCATCTTCCGGAATTCCCTCGCCTCTGCCGCGCACCATTGCGACTAGATCCATCTTCCCGAAGCGAAGCTCTTCTTCGATGATAGGGTGATCAAATCCGAGGTCATTGATTTTTATCTTGAGAGTGAGTTCTGGACCGGATTTTCCAACGCTATACTCCCCGTGGATGCTCGCATGCGACAAATCGAGAAACTTCTTTCCCAATAAAGGGATGGCGATCCTCTCGCCATTCCAGAACAATGCGATCCGAGGACGATTCTTGATATCCAGCAGCGGGTTGTTAAGAAAGGCAAACTCGTTCGCTGCTAACTGCTTCACGCGATCCTCGCTCCAATCCGCACTGAGTTGCGAAATTGTGAGGGTCGTTCCAGAGTAAGTTTTCGACGGCTTGGCACCGTAGGTGCGCGGCTCGATGTCGATGTCCTCAATCATTTTGTTGACGTCTTCGAAGTCTCTCCAATCGATTTCAAGACGATTCATTTTCGAATCTTTGCGGCGAGCCGTTGTGATCGACAACGTGTCGCCCAGACGCATTGCGGATAAACGCCCAAGCCCCTTTTCCCCGAGGAAATCTGGTTTGTCCTTACCTTCTGCGACAGACCGCTCTACTGCGATCTTCCGCGACGGAGTTCCGATCACAAGGAATTTGTCGGTCAAGTCAGTCTTGGACATGCCGGTACCTGAGTCGATCACGCGAATTGAATTCAACGAGTAGACTTCTTCCAGCGCGCTAAAAAGCTCTTCGTAAGACTTCGCCGATGAGATGCACGTTTTGGCGGAAGCGTAAAGCGAAGCAGCCCCCGCATCTAGCTCTGATAAACAGCGCGTCTTAAGCTTATCAAGAGGCACCTCTTGTTCCTGAGTCCGGTTGCGAAGCGACGAATAGCTCCGCAAACCCAAGACTATATCAAATCGAATTTCCACGCCGCTCTTGGTACCAGCGTCGAAGCCGTTTTTGACCAACTCATAGAAAGCGATGACGTCCGAGCTGATGAGCTCAGAGCCAAGCTCAAGAACTGTTCTCGCTGTAACCTTAAACATCGCCAAAACCTTAACGAGAAATAATGAATGGATGGCAAATTACTTGTGGCAAATTAGACAACCGTTATCGTCTTCATCAAGGAATTCATCTGCCTCGGTGCCGTTCAAGCGGGCCCTAAGCGGATTAGGCACTCGACGCGCGCGCGCTTGCGCCCTTCGCTGTTCATGTTGGCGCTCGATCTCCGACACTCTTTCAGGTCGGGAAAGTTCGTCCAGGCTTTCATTGGCTGTCCATGTGAACGGGGATCCGTGCTCGAGAGCTGATTTCTCGTAGCGCTTGGCTTCTTCGAACGCATCGGGGTGCTCGCGCATTAGCCGCACCCATTCGATCTTCTGCTGGTAAAAACAGAACGTGCAGCCGCTGCGTGAGCGCCAGCGATAGTAGTCCGGGAGGCCGAGCCCGGAGTTTTCCAGCAGACCGATGACCGATGCCTTGTCGAGACCGGCCTCCCTAAGGGGAAAGTGGACGTGCATGTTGGGATGGGTCGTGATCATGCCCGAACGGTTCGGCTCGTCGGCCCGGATCGCGACATAGGAATGAACCTCAACTCCCGCATCAAGATGGGGTTTGAGCCACTTTTGGAACGGCTGAATCTTGAGCTGCCGGGTGCACCAGCGGGTACGCGGGGAGGGTAGAAAATGGCCGTATTCCGCAAGCCAGAAATCGAAGTCCCGGCCTGGGTTGAGCATTTCGATGGTCTTGCCGAGAAAGCCTTCAAGACGGCCCAGATAATCATATACCTCGGGCAATTCCTTGCCGGTATCGGTGAAAAAGTACTGCACGTTGAGTTCGGGCAGGTGATCACGCATCCAGACAGCGAGGGCAGCGCTGTCCCGTCCGCCGGAAAGCCCCAGTACATGCATCGCCTGGCCGGTCACGCCTCTTTCTCCGCGCTCAGCGCAACCGAGACATCGCGTTCCCCGTCGTCCTTGATGTGACGCTGCGCTAGCTCTGCAATCACTGCGAGCACCATATCGGGTTCGAGCTGTGCGGCGTCGAGCGTCTTGCCGAGCTCGTCCAAGAGCGGCCCGAGGCGCTGTTGCGCCCCGGTTGCAATCTGTGCCCTGCGCACGACGCTTCGCTCGGTCGACCCGACACCTGCCATCACCATGACCGCGGTCTGTGTCGGTTGCTGGTCGTTGTCGCCGAACAGTTCCACGCGGCGGAACCGGTAGGCATATTCCGAAAGCTGCATCGCCGCGCGGCTCGGCTCGAGATCGTGCCACGTCGTCACCGGCTTGCCCATCACGAGACCGCAAATGTCCGCCACGCTTTGCGTCGACCCGTCGAACTCGGCCAGCCTGGTGATGAAGCCCCTAAGCTTGAGGTCGTCTCCCCCGTGACCCGCTATTCGCTTGGCGCGCTCCACCAACTCGGCGAGATTTTCTGCGTCGCGGTGTTTCAAGCCTTCCAGCATTCGGTCTTTAAGATGCTCGATCATGGCCGGGTAGGCGTGATCGAGTTCGCCCAAAGCTTTGCGCAGCGCATGCGCGATGTCCTTGCCCGACGAAGCATCCAGCGCTTCGGGCAGATCGACGAAGAGCAGCTGGTAGGGATCGTCCGCATCGAGCAGCAGTCGGCGCACGTCGACTGCCTGTTTGGAGAACGCAGCCTGCGCTTTGCGCGACCAGTTGGGCAGCGTGTAGGCGAACTGCACGAGAGCCTGCGCTATCTCGAGCGGTTCCTCCGACGGCGCCTCTTCGACGAACTCGCCCGCGACGGCTGCAAACTGCTTCAGTGCAGCCGCATTCGCGGCATCGGTCGGAACCGATCTTAGCGCAATATGTTCGGGATCCTGCAGCAGAAGATCCATGACCAGATCGGATATGGCCGGCTGGAAGGCCTCTTTCGCATAGACCGCGGTGCTGTGACGGCGCGAGAAAAGATAGGTCACGAGTAATAGGGGCATTACGCCTTGCTGCACACCGTAAGGCGGCTCGCCCCACGCCCGGTAAATGTCGGCAACACAAACCTGCTCGCCGGCTTCGAGCAGGCCATCGGTCAGCGACCAGAGAGGGGCGAAGGTGCTGGTCTCGTCGGGCGGAACAAAGTCCCACCGCTCGCCTTGCCGAACATAGAGACCCGCGCGTTCCAGAACGGTGACCGCTAGGCCCTTTTCGGCCGGATAGCCCGTGATCCCGAAGTGCTGCTCGCCGCGGCCGACTACGATAGCATGCAACAGGGCTCGCAGCGCCGCATTGGAATTGCTCGACGGCCGCCGACGATTGATGAGCTCGGAATGCACGATCGGAGCCTGCCGGAAAGTCCGCCGGGCGATATCGCTCGCTGCCTGCGACAGGCCGTAGGATAGCGAATCCAAATCGAGCGGCTTACCCGTGTCGAACCAGTGCGCGCGCTCGAATCCCTCTCTCAGGAGACCTTCCAGCTGCGCGGACAGATGGGCGATCCGGGCATCGATCTCGCGGCGGGCGGCTGCATCGCCGGCCAGTTCGGGGCTTTCGTTGCGCACGTCGCGCGCAGCTTCGAGCTCGATCGCTGTTTTGCGAATGTCCGCACTGTTCGAGGCAAGACCGACAATCACGGGCAGACCGTGCCGATGATTCGTGCGCGAGGCTTCGATCACGCTCGCCTCCGCTTGGTCGGGATCGACGTCGATCCCAGGCAGTAGCAGCAGGAACTTGCCAGCTGCCCCGGCGCTCACCCGGCCGTCTTTCGGACCAAGCCCTTGCGGCGCCAGTTCGCCGATTTGTGCGTCGAACCAGCGCGGCGTGCCATATTCGGCGTAATGCCGCTTGGCCAGAATCGGCTGCAGCGAGGCGAGATCGTTCAGAGACGCTATCTCGAGCCGCCCGCGTTCGGCGATGCGGGCCTCGATTTCGCCCTCAATGTCGAAATCGCTGCCGGCATAGATTGCATAGGCGCCGAGATGGCGACGGTAGACCAGCGCCGAAATCTTCACGAGATCGGCAAGCTGCTCTTCGACGTCCGCATCGGAATGACCGAGGCTTGCCGCAATCGTCCGGGATGAGGCTGCCAGACCCGATCCATTGCTGAACAGATCGATGACCGCCACGGTCTTCGCGATCTGCAAGCGCAGGTGGCTGCCGTCGCGGCCCGCCCTCGCTATGGCCTCTGCGGCCTGTGCCCATCGATGGCCGTCGGGCGAAGCCATGATCGCCGGCTCCAGATTGACCTGCAGATAATCCCAAAGTTCTGCCGGTCCGAAGGTTCTTCCCGAGGCGAGCGTCGTGCGTTGAAGGAATTCGGTGAAGCCGCTGGGTTCCGCCGAGGCAAGAAAACCGAACAGGCTGCGTTCGTTCTGGCTGAAGCGCCGCCGGGTGATCGGCCCGAGCAGCGCTGCCGCCGCAGGGTTGAGAGGCCAGCAATCGTCGAGCCTTTCCGCAAGATCCTTGGGCACACCTGGTCGCCGTTCGGCAATCTCGCTGGCAACAATAGCGGCAATTGGATGCGACTGAGGGTGCGAACGCTCTGTCGTGACGGCACGACCGACCAATTCGATGACCTCGTCGACCGCCGTAATGATCGGGACATCCGCAAAGCGGCCCTGAACCTTGCGCCATTCGTCCTGGACGCTTTGCCCGAGGCGATCCGCATAGCGCTCGAAAGCCTGGTGCAGCACGCCCACAACGATAAGTCTTCCCTCGCTGCGATTGGCCGCCTCTGCGAGATCCTGGAAGAAATGGATGTCGATGGCGTGATCGGCAGCACCTTCCAGATATTTGCCCAGTTCGTCGACAATGACGAGAACCCCGCCCTGGGGACGCGCTTCAACCTCGCGTTGCAGCCGCTCGACGATATCGCGCCCGTCAGCGGCTTCCATCCTGGACCGCTTGGTCCGAGCGTGGCCCGGGGCGCCAGCGATTGCTGATGCGAGCGCCTCGCGCAGGTCCGCCACCGGGTTGCCCCGCCGACCGCTCACGGGCACGCAGAGCCAGTCCTTGGGCGCACGCCCGAAAACGTCGGCCACTTCGGGCACATCGCCAAGCAGTTGCTTCGCTTCCCTGTAGGCGGGCCCGCGCCCGAGCGAATAGGAGGCAAGCGCAAGCGCGAGGCTCGACTTGCCGCCGCCGTAAGGGCCCGTCCAGGTGAACGCGCCCTGTCCGTTTGTCGCGAGGCGGAGCGTGGTGGTCAACGCATCGCGCGCCGATCCTTGAAGTACATAACCGGAGAGGGGATCGGCCTGGCCAAAATCGGCATCGATCCTGATCGATCTTTGGTAGCGTGGGGCGACCGAAACATGGTCTGAGAGATAGGCCTGCGTCATGCCGCGAGCGCCTTGGTGTGCGGATAGGCGCTGGCGATGAAGGAGGCCGGATCAGGCAGGCCTTCTCCCCGCCTGGCAATCGCGCGCACGCCTGCGCTGTCGGTCCACAGAAAGGCGCCCTTGGCGACCCTTTCGATATCGACAAGCCGGTCGATCAGCGCATCCTCGTCTAGCTTGAAGATCCGCCCCGGCGATCCGGGCTCGTATACCAGCGTATCGATGGCGAGCGTTGCTTGCTCGGGTGCACGCCTTGCCCAGAAATCTGCAAGCGCAAAAAGGAAGATACCGTTGGGCAAGCCGGGCTTGGGCCCATGGCGGAAAGCGAACGATCGCGATGACACTTCGCGCATAAGGCCAAGTTCGCCAAGTACGGTTTCCACCTGATCGTCAACCGCGCCCGCGCCGACCTTGGCGACATAGGATCTGACAAAGCACTCCACGTCGCGCTTGATCGTTGTGGAGGAGGCCCGCGACCGGTCGAGTTGGGCACACAGCAGCCGGATCGGCTCGGCAATGCCGTCGCGGTCGAACCCGTGTGCATTCAGATGGTTGAACGCATAATACCATGTCGTCGCGCGCTCGAAATTGCTGGCGATCTGCCAATGGAGCAGCCATGTGGTCGCGAGGCTTTCCATGAATGGATCGAGACCTGTATCGCGGTCGAAGATGAGCTTGCCGAAGGACGTTGCCTTCAAGGCGCCGACACCCCGCTCCGGGTCTTCTTCAATGATTCGGCAAGTGAGCGCCCAATGCTTGATTGCCGCAACCATATTCTTGCCGACTCCGAACCGGATGATCCCTTCGTCCTTGTCGAAGGTATTTGGGGCCGGAGCCTCCGCATCCTCGCAGACCGCATCGTAAGCCTTGCGTAGCCACAGCCGCCTCAGCGGAAAGGTTTCATGTCCCGCGAAGCGCGTCTTCACGCCGGTTTGTCCAAGAGGGCCTCTGAGCATAGCTTTTTCCTACTGGTGATTTCCCCCAGTTGGCAACCTCGATGCGGGCCCTGCTTGGAAATTTACGCTTCAGGCCGCTGCTCGGTAGGCTTTCTCGTGCGCGGCCAAGAGCGCACTGACGGCCCGGTCGATGTCGGCCTCGGAAGTGGTGCGGCCAATCCCGATGCGCATGGACGACGAAGCCTCGTCGAAGGAAAGCCCTTGCGCCAACAGGACGTAAGACGGCTCGATGCTGCCCGAGTTGCAGGCGGAGCCTGTCGATGCCGATATTTCGGCGCGGGCGTGCAAGAGCATGTCTTCCGCATTCACTCCTTCGGCCCTGAGGCTCGTGCAACCCGGGATGCGCTCGGCATGCGGATTGATAGTGAAAGGGCGTCCTTTCCTGGTGACCCGATCCTCGAAAAGTGCTTGTAATGATTGAATATGTGTGCGGGCGGACTGGCCGTGGCGCTCGTAAAGCCGCGCCGCTGCCGCAAGCCCGGCGCAAAGCGGAACGGGCACCGTTCCGCTGCGTCCGAGAGGCTGCTGGCCACCGCCGTCGAGCTGCGGAACGAGCCGTAATCGCGCGGCGCCCGACACGACGAGGCCGCCGACACCTTTGGGGCCGTAGAATTTGTGACCGGAGAAACTCAGCAGATCGGCACCGATATGGGTGAAGTCGACATCGATCCTTCCGACGGTCTGCGCCGCGTCCGTGTGGAACAAGACACCTTGGCGATGGCAGATTTCCGCAATCTCGCGCCCGGGCTGAATAACGCCGGTCTCGTTGTTGGCGTGCATGACCGATACGAGCGCCGTGTCGGGCCTGAGGGCCTGCGCGATGGCTTCTGCGCGAACGCGGCCATCTGACCCTGGTCTGACTTCGGTGACCTCGATCCCGCTTTCCACGAGCGAACGGGCGGCTTCCAGCACGCATTTGTGCTCGATCGACGACACCACCAGATGGTTTCCGCGTCGTTCGGCGGAGCTCATGATCCCCTTGATGGCAAGGTTGTTCGCCTCGGTTGCTCCGCTGGTGAAAAGGATTTCATCCTCCCCGGCACCAAGCAGCGCGGCGAGCGCTTCGCGCGATCGTTCGACAATTTTCGAGGCTTGCAGGCCATGCGCATGATCCGAATGCGGATTGCCCCAGTCATGGCTCATCGCGTCTGTCACCGCATCGATCACCGAGGGATCGACCGGAGTTGAGGCCATGAAATCGAGATAGGCGGGGGCGGGTCTGCGCAAGAAACAACCTTCTTTGAAATCGGTGCACCGATAAGACCAAACCTGGCCAGGCAAAGCAACCGCGATCACGCGGCGTTCGAGCCTGAATGGCGGCGACCTTCCGATTTGGCCTTTTCCTTTCTTTCTTATTCTTCGCTCTTCTACCCTCATTGCAGATCGCTATTGCCTGAGGGCAAAGTAATGTCTTTTTGATCTGCCTCGCGAACGCAGCCGATGGTCGGTTGCCGCATTCGAGGCAGTCCATGAGCGTTATCCCTCTCAGGTCCGAAATCTCATCGCGCGGCGCGCGCATGCTGCGCACTGCGCTTGGCGGCGACATCGCCCGCTGGCTCGACGAGCCCGATGTCATCGAAGTCATGCTCAACCCCGACGGGCGTCTCTGGGTGGACCGGTTGGGCGAGGGTCTCGCGGCGAGCGAATGTCTGATGAGCGCAGCCGATGGCGAGCGGATCATCCGGCTGGTCGCCCATCATGTCGGCGCCGAGGTGCATGCAAGCGTACCGCGTGTGTCCGCCGAACTGCCGGAAGGCGGCGAGCGCTTCGAAGGTCTGCTGCCACCGGTGGTTGCCGCCCCGAGCTTCGCCATCCGCAAACCAGCCATCGCGGTGTTCTCGCTGGCCGATTACGTGACGACCGGGATCATGAGCAAATGGCAGGCCGAAGCGCTTGCCGGTGCGGTCGCTGCGAGAAAGAACATTCTGGTCGTCGGCGGCACCTCGACCGGCAAGACGACGCTCACCAATGCGTTGCTCGCCGAGGTCGCAGCCACGTCCGACCGTGTCGTCCTCATCGAGGATACGCTGGAGCTGCAATGTGCAGCGCCCAATCTGGTATCGCTGCGAACCAAGGACGGCGTTGCGACTTTGTCCGATCTTGTCCGGTCGGCGCTGCGCCTGCGGCCCGATCGCATTCCCATCGGAGAGGTGCGCGGTGCCGAGGCGCTCGATCTGCTGAAAGCCTGGGGCACCGGTCATCCAGGCGGGGTCGGCACGCTTCACGCCGGCTCGGCGCTTGGCACACTGCGGCGGCTCGAACAGCTTATCCAGGAAAGCGTGGTCACCGTGCCGCGCGCGCTGATCGCCGAGACCATCGATATTATCGCCGTGCTTGTGCGCGACGGCACCGGGCGGCGCCTTGCCGAACTCGCCGAGGTGCGCGGACTCGATGCCGCGGGCGAATACGTCCTCGCACCCCTTCCATCCACAACAGGAGACCATTCGTGACCCATATCTTTTCGCGGGCGCGACCGCGCCTGTCCGCTTTGATCGTTGGGAGCGTCATTGCGCTGGCATTTGCGGCGCCCGCCCAGGCCGCCGGCTCGTCGATGCCGTGGGAAGCGCCGCTCCAGGCGATCCTCGAATCAATCCAGGGCCCGGTCGCCAAGATTGTCGCGGTGATCATCATCATCGCCACCGGGCTGGCGCTCGCTTTCGGGGATACATCGGGAGGCTTCAGGCGCCTGATCCAGATCGTCTTCGGGCTTTCGATCGCCTTTGCCGCGTCCTCCTTCTTCCTTTCGTTCTTCTCCTTCGGCGGCGGAGCGCTGGTCTGATGGACAGCGGTCAATCTCCTCTGCCGAACGGCTTTGCTGTTCCAGTTCACCGGGCGCTGACCGAGCATATCCTGCTCGGCGGTGCGCCGCGCGGGCTCGCTATCGCCAATGCGACGTTGGCGGGCGCAATCGGACTGGGTCTGCAGCTGTGGATCGCAGGCGCCGCGTTTTTCGCGCTCGGCCACATGGTCGCGGTCTGGGCCGCCCGGCACGATCCTCAATTCGTCGATGTCGCGCGGCGGCATCTGCGGTTCCCCGCGCATCTGCAGGTCTGAGCCATGCTGAGCTTGCGCGAATATCGGAACAAGGCCGACCGGCTTGCGGACTTCCTGCCATGGGCGGCGCTCGTCGCCCCCGGCGTCGTGCTCAACAAGGACGGCAGCTTCCAGCGCACGTCTCGCTTTCGCGGGCCGGATCTCGACAGCGCGACCCCTGCCGAACTGGTTGCAACGACGGCGCGCCTGAACAGTGCGCTGCGCCGGCTCGGTTCGGGCTGGTCGATCTTCGTCGAGGCCGTGCGCCGTCCGGCACTGGATTATCCCGTCTGCGCATTTCCCGATCCGGCCTCGGCACTGGTCGAACGAGAGCGCGCCGCGCAGTTCGCAGAGGAGGGCGCGCATTTCGAGAGCCGCTATTTTCTGACCTTCCTATGGATGCCGCCTGCCGAGGATGCCGCGCGGGCTGAAAGCTGGCTCTACGAAGGAAAGGCCGAGAAAGGCGTGGATCCGCGCGAGCTTCTCGAGGGCTTCGCCGATCGGACCGACCGGCTGCTGCGCCTGTTCGAAGGGTTCTTTCCTGAGGTCCAATGGCTCGATGATGGCGAGACCCTGAGCTATCTTCACAGCTGCATCTCGACGCGACTGCACGATGTACGCGTTCCCGAAACCCCGATGCATCTCGATGCGCTGCTTGCCGACGAGCCGCTGACCGGCGGTCTCGAACCGCGCCTGGGTGCGGCCCATCTGCGGACACTGACCGTGATCGGCTTTCCGAGCGCGACATTCCCCGGCCTGCTCGATGAACTCAATGCGCTAGGCTTTGCCTATCGCTGGTCGACGCGGGCAATCATGCTCGACAAATCCGATGCGACGAAGCTGCTTTCGAAAATTCGCCGCCAGTGGTTCGCCAAGCGCAAATCGGTCGCCGCGATCCTCAAGGAAGTGATGACCAACGAGGCTTCGGTGCTGGTCGACAGCGATGCCGCCAACAAGGCCGAGGATGCCGATGCCGCGCTGCAGGAGCTGGGCGCCGACCATGTCGGGCTCGCGCTGGTCACCGCGACCGTTACGGTGTGGGACGAGGAACCGGCGCTTGCCGCCGAGAAGCTGCGGCTGGTCGAAAAGGTCATCCAGGGCCGCGATTTTACCTGCGTGACCGAAGGCATGAATGCGATCGAGGCCTGGCTCGGATCGCTGCCCGGCCATGTCTACGGCAATGTTCGCCAGCCCCCGATCTCGACGCTGAACCTTGCGCATATGATGCCGCTTTCGGCTGTCTGGGCCGGACTGGAACACGATGCGCATTTCAACGCGCCGCCGTTGTTTTACGCCAAGACCGAAGGCTCGACCCCGTTCCGGTTTTCGCTTCATGTCGGTGACGTCGGACACAGCCTCGTCGTCGGTCCGACCGGGGCGGGCAAATCGGTCTTGCTGGCAATGATGGCGTTGCAGTTTCGCCGCTATGCCGAGTCGCAGATTTTCGCTTTCGATTTCGGTGGCTCGATCCGTGCGGCCGCGCTCGCGTGCGGCGGCGATTGGCAGGATCTGGGATCGAGTCTTTCCGAGGACAGCGACGAGCCAGTCCTGCTGCAACCGTTGGCGCGGATCCATGAGCCGGCACAGCGCAACTGGGCCTCGGAATGGCTTCAGGCGATCCTCGCTGCGGAGGGCGTCGCACTCGATCCGGAAACCAAGGATCATCTGTGGTCGGCGCTGAGCTCGCTGGCGAGCGCGCCGGTCGCTGAGCGCACGCTCACCGGGCTTGCTGTCCTTTTGCAATCGCAGGCATTGAAGCAGGCGCTTGCCCCCTACTGCGTCGGCGGGCCGTTCGGACGGCTCCTCGATGCCGAGAGCGAACGGCTGGGCGAAGCGAGTTTCCAGGCGTTCGAGACCGAAGGGCTGACCGGATCGGCGGCTGCGCCTGCCGTGCTGTCCTATCTGTTTCACAGTATCGAAGGCCGCCTCGACGGCTCGCCGACGCTCATCATCATCGATGAAGGCTGGCTGGTGCTCGACAGTCCGGCCTTCGCCGCGCAATTGCGCGAATGGCTCAAGACCCTGCGCAAAAAGAATGCGAGCGTCGTTTTCGCCACTCAAAGCCTTGCAGATATCGAGACCTCGGCGATCGCGCCCGCGATTATCGAAAGCTGCCCGACGCGAATCTTCCTGCCCAATGACCGGGCGGTCGAACCCCAGATTTTGAGTATCTATCGCCGCTTCGGGCTGAACGACCGCCAGATTGAAATCCTCAGCCGGGCAACGGCCAAGCGCGATTATTACTGTCAGTCCTCTCGCGGTAATCGCCTGTTCGAACTGGGCCTTGGCGAAGTGGCGCTCGCCTTTGCCGCCGCTTCTTCCAAGAGCGACCAGCTCGCCATGTCCCGTATCATCGAAGAGCATGGTCGGAGCGGCTTTGCCGTCCACTGGCTGAGGTATCGCGGCCTCCACTGGGCCGCCGAATTGCTCGGCAGCGATGCGCACTCTTCCGACCCCCCAAACCCATCAGAAGGAGACCTGAAGTGACCTCTCGAAAAATCATCCGCAGCCTGGCCATGGGCACCGCGCTCGCCTTGGCGAGTACGAGCGCCTTGGTATCAACGCCTGCACACGCCCAGTTCGGCGGGATCGTTTACGATCCGTCCAATTACGCGCAGAACGTGCTGACTGCCGCGCGCACGCTCGAGCAGATCAACAACCAGATCCGCATGCTGCAGAACCAGGCGACGTCGCTCATCAACGAGGCGAAGAACCTTCAGAGCCTGCCGCTGACGATCGTGCAGCCCCTGCAGGACCAGATCCGGCAGACCCAGCAACTGCTGAATGAAGCCCAGCGCATCGCCTACGATGTCCGCACCATCGAGGGCGCTTTCGACCAGCATTACAAGAACGTACCGCTCGGTGCCTCGCAGCGGGCGATGGTCGAAGGCGCCGAGGCGCGCTGGCAAAACAGCGTGGTGGCTTTCGAAGATGCCCTCAAGGTCCAGGCGGGCACGGTTGCCAATATCGAAGGTTCGCGCGAAGCGCTCGGCAGCCTCGTTTCCGCAAGCCAGTCCGCCACGGGCGCCTTGCAGGCAGCACAGGCTGGCAACCAGCTGCTGGCATTGCAGGCCCGCCAGCTGGCCGACCTGACCGCCACGATCGCCGCTACTGGCCGGGCGCAGGCGCTCGATGCCGCCGAACGCGCGGCGGCCAAGGCACAGGCGCGCGAGCAGTTGAGGCGGTTTCTCGCTATTCGTCCGCGCTATCTGCCCGGCGGATCGGACTGATCCGCGATGGACACCAAGCTCCTCGCGCGCATCGGTGCCGTTGTGTTCGTCGGTCTCGCCATCGCGACGACGATCGTCCAGCTGCGCGAGGAGCCCGCGCCGGTGCGGCAAGCTGACCGGCGCATATGGGTGCCCGACGGTGATCCGCTGCCAGCACAGCTGAGGGCTTGCGCTCAAATGGGCGAACTGGCGCTGTCCTCGCCCGATTGCCGCGCGGCCTGGGCCGAAAAACGCCGCCGCTTCTTCGGCGTCGATCACCCCGAGGCTTATTCCGGGATCGGCGACAGGGCGCTGCCTGAGTCCTTTTCCCGCGAAGCGAGAGGAGAGAACTGACATGGGCGGCACCGGTGTTGTCGATCGCTTCCTCGCGATCTTCTCGCAATATATCGACAGCGGCTTCGGGCTGCTTTCTGGCGAGGTCGCCTTCATCGCGACCACGCTGATCGTGATCGACGTAACGTTGGCGGCCCTGTTCTGGAGCTGGGGCGCGAACGACGACATCATCGCCCGGCTCGTCAAGAAGACGCTCTTCGTCGGCATCTTTGCCTACATCATCGGCAACTGGAGCGCGCTCGCCAATATCGTGTTCAACAGCTTTGCCGGGCTAGGCCTGAAGGCGAGCGGCTCGGGGCTCGGCGCAGCCGACCTGTTGCAGCCGGGAAGGGTGGCGCAGGTTGGCATCGATGCCGCCTGGCCGCTGCTCGAATCGATTGCCGATCTGATGGGCTATGTCGGCTTCTTCGAGAATTTTCTGCAGATCATCATCCTGCTCGTCGCCTGGGCGATTGTCATCATCGCCTTCTTCATTCTCTCCATCCAGCTGTTCGTCACCCTGATCGAGTTCAAACTGACGACCTTGGCGGGTTTCGTGCTCATTCCCTTTGGACTGTTCGGCAAGACCGCCTTCCTTGCCGAACGTGTGCTCGGCAATGTGGTCTCCTCGGGGATCAAGGTTCTCGTTCTCGCCGTCATCATCGGCATCGGTTCGACGCTCTTCGCCGAATTCACCGGCGCCATCCCCGGCGAGCCGACCATCGAGGATGCGCTGGCCATCGTGCTCGCCAGCCTCACCCTGCTTGGTCTGGGCATTTTCGGGCCGGGGATCGCCAATGGCATTGTCGCGGGCGGTCCGCAGCTCGGTGCAGGCGCTGCCGCAGGCACCGCGCTTCTTGCAGGCGGTGCTGCGGTTGGCGGCGTGGCCGGTGCCAAACTTGCGGGCGGCGCGGTCGCCAGTGCTGCCTCTTCCGTCGCGCGAGGCACCTCGCGCGCTGCCGGAGGTGCGACCATGGCCTATGCCACCGGTTCGGCGGGCAAGAGCGGCGGCGCCGCGGTTGCAAGCGGAATGGCGGGTGTTGGCCGCGCAGCAGGCGGTGCCGCCATGTCGCCGCTACGCAAAGCGGCAGACAGCGCCAGGAGCAATTTCCGCGACGGGGCGCGTGCGTCGGTCGGGAACATGGGTGGCCGCATCGTGCCCGCTCACGGTGCTTCGTCACCGGATCCGGAACAGACGAACGGCCCGCCGGCCTGGGCGCGGTCCATGAAGCACAGGCAGAGCCTGGGGCACTCGGCCTCGCTTGCCGCGCACACCGTGCGCTCCGGTGATGGCCACGGTGCAGGCGCTTCCATCGACACCAAAGAGAAGGATTAGCTTTCAATGTTCAAACGGCCTTCGATCCGCTACGCAAAAACGCCTCAAGCAGAGACGCCCTACCAGCGCGCGGCGCAGGTCTGGGACGAACGCATCGGTTCCGCGCGCGTCCAGGCAAAGAGCTGGCGCTACGCCTTTTTCGGCGCCCTCGGCCTGTCGGCAGCGCTGACGGGCGGGCTCGTGTGGCAGAATGCGCGCGGCACCATCGTGCCCTGGGTGGTCGAGGTCGATAGGCTCGGCGAGGCCCGCACCGTCGCTCCTGCCGCTGCGGATTACGAGCCGACCGATCCGCAGATCGCCTTTCACCTCGCCCGGTTTATCGAGCATGTCCGCGCTATCCCCGACGATCCGATTGTGGTGCGCGAGAACTGGCTCAGAGCCTACCAGTTCGCCAGCGACAAGGGCGCCTTGGCGCTCAACGATTATGCGCGGGCCAACGACCCGTTCGCGGCAATCGGCCGCGAACAGGTTGCGGTCGATGTCACCAGCGTGATCCGAGCCTCGCCGCGCAGCTTCCGCGTGGCCTGGGTCGAGCGGCGCTACCGCGACGGCGCGCTCGCCGAAACCACTCGCTGGACCGCTATCCTCGGCGTTGCCGTCCAGCCTCCCAGAACGCCCGACGCGCTCACCAGCAATCCGCTCGGGATCTTCGTCACCTCGATCAACTGGTCAAAGGAGCTTGGCTGATGACGCACTTACTTCAATTCTCCCGTCCGGCGCTGCTCGCAGCCGGCGTTCTACTCCTTGCCGGATCGCCCGCGTCAGCGACGCCTGCGCCGCAGGCCCGGGCCGCATCGCGGGCGATCACCGCCTTCGACCTCGCCGATGCATCCCGCCTTGTTCAGGCCATTGCATATGCCAACACCCCCTCGCGGCAGGCCTCCCCCACTGCCGCGCGCCGCTCCCCTGCCTCTGACCCCGCCCCTGATCCTCAGAGCCATGTGGGAGCGGCGAACGAGGCCGCCAGGATCGAACCGGACAATGCCGGATTTGACAATGCCATCCAGCGCTATGCCTATCGCGAAGGTGCGTTGTTCCAGGTCTACGCCAAACCCGGGCAGGTGACCGACATCGCCTTGCAGGAGGGCGAAACGCTGGTCGGCCCCGGGCCGGTCGCTGCAGGTGATACCGTGCGCTGGATGATCGGCGACACGCTGAGCGGCTCGGGAGCGACGCAGCGGGTGCATATCCTTATCAAACCGACGCGGCCCGACATCGCCACCAATCTGGTCATCAATACCGACCGCCGCACCTATCATATCGAACTGCGCGCCAATCCGGACATCTATATGGCCTCGGTCAGCTGGTCCTATCCGGCAGACGAACTGATCGCGCTGCGCCTTGAAGAAGAGCGAGCGGCGCGAGCCACACCAGTCGCCGACGGGTTCACGCTTGAGGCGCTCAATTTCGATTACCGCATCTCGGGTGACAAGCCTGACTGGCGCCCGCTACGGGTCTTCGACGACGGACAGCGGACCCTGGTCGAGTTTCCACCCGATATCGCCCGGGGCGAAATGCCGCCATTTTTCGTGGTTGGCGCCGGTGGCGCAGCCGAGCTGGTCAATTACCGGGTCTCCGGGCGCTATCTCATCGTCGACCGCCTCTTCCACAAGGCCGAACTGCGCCTCGGTGCCGGTCGCAGACAGGTCCGCGTGAAGATTGAAAACCGCAAGAGGGGGCGGTCGTGAACGAGGAAAGCAAGACCGAGCCGCCACCCGATGCCGAAAGTATCGTTCAATTGCGCGGGGAAGGGCCGCGCGTGGTCAGGCTGTCGCGCAAGGCTATCGGCATTGCCAGCGCCGCGGGTCTGACCGTCCTTGGCGGTATATTGCTCTACGGCCTGCAGCCGCCCTCACAGGACAGCGGCGAAGAGCTGGTGAACACCGACGGGATCGCTGTGGCAGACGGGCTTGCCGCAGCCCCGGCGGACTATTCCCAGGTTCCGAGGTTAGGGCCACCGCTGCCGGGCGATCTCGGTCAACCGATCCTCGAGGCGCAGGATCGCGGTGCTATTGCCGCGCTGCCCCCTGTCGGCGCCCCGCCTCCGGTCCCGCCCCAGCGGGCGGCGCCGAGCTCTGAAGAAATAGAGCGCGAACGCCTAGAACAGGAACGCGAGGCGGCGCGCGGCAGCCGCCTGTTTTTCGGCGGCGGGACACAAGCTGCCAGTTCTGGTCCGGCAGCTTCGGGGGCTGGGCCACAACCGGCAGTACCATTTCAGCCCTCCGTCTCGACCGCGCGGGCAAGTTTTCTCCAACAGCCTGCCGAGACGCGGACAGCGTCCGTGCAGCGGCTTGAGGCGGTGCCATCTGGCGCGCTGCTTCAGGCCGGGTCGATCATTCCGGCAGCGCTGATCACCGGCATCCGCTCAGACCAGCCCGGCCTCGTGACCGCGCAGGTTACCGAGAATATCTATGACAGCCTGACCGGACGGCATCTTCTGATCCCGCAGGGTGCGCGCCTGATCGGTGAGTACGAATCCGATGTCGGGTTCGGGCAACGCCGGGTGCTGCTGGCCTGGAACAGGCTCATCCTGCCTGATGGTCGCTCGATTGTGCTCGATCGCCAGCCAGTCGCCGATCCCTCGGGCTATGCCGGACTGGAAGACGGCGTCGATTACCATTGGGGCGGTGTCGTCAAGGCGGCGCTCGTTTCCACTTTGCTCGGGATTGGTGGCGAACTCGGCGCAGGTGGAGATGATGATCTGCTGCGCGCTGTTCGCCGCGGCAGTCAGGACAGCATCAATCGCGCTGGCGAGCAGGTGATTGCACGCGAGCTCGATATCCGCCCGACGCTGACGATCCGCCCCGGCTTTCCCGTGCGGGTGCTGGTGACGCGCGATATCGTGCTGGAGGGTGGAGCATGACCCGGCTCAAACTCTCCGACATCACCGATGGCAAGCCTGTAAAGTTAACGATCGAAATCCCTGCCCGGCTCCATCGCCGGCTGATCGAATATGGGACCGTGCTCAATGGCGGGGTATCAGAGGGTGCGCCTGTGCCTGAGCTGCTTATTCCGCCGATGATCGAGCGCTTTGTTGCAAGTGACCGGGATTTTGCCAAGGCACGCAGAGGATCGCGCGCACTATCCAAACAATAAGCACCTACAATATCGGAACTTTTTCTGGTTCTTCCAAGCCATTCTTACTTGCGAAATGCACACGTAGGTAGAATTGCGCTGTTTCCGCGTGCATGATTGGCCTTATCGTGAAGTAGCGAACGCATGTTCCTAGCGACCGGGTGGCGACACGCATGTCCAGGCGAAAAGCTAAAAGTGTCGATACACTCGCCAACGGGTGTTTCCATCACCCGGTCGCATCTTCGACCACACTGTATTTATAATTCCATTATAAGTTGGTCTGAATTCCGCTCCGCGCTCACTCTCCACTTGCGACGTCCGAGTCGCGATACCAACCACAGGAGTGAATCATGAAGGAGTTCGACCATAACCAGAATGAGGTTATCGACCTCGGCAAGGCCTCGGTTGAGACCAAGGGCGCCGTCGGTTTCTACATCGACGCCAGCGGCGGGCAATTGGCCAACAGCCCGGGCCTGCTCGACGAATAAGTCCTCGGCGGGCCGTGCGGCGCAATCCTGCCGCGCGACCCGCCGATTCGGGCTCCCAATCGATGGATCTCCACCGCGAAGGACTGGCGTGGCGCATTTTGGATGGCCAGCTCCTATTTCTCGATGTTTCCAACGATCGCTACTTTCGGTTGTCGGATGACGAAAATCGCAGATGTCTCGAAAAACTTGGCCGGTATCCCGAGAAGCAATGGCACCAACCGAGCAGCCTCGCCCGGCCTGCGGACTGGACCGTCCCAGAACAATCGAGCCCGGCAATCGCCGAGCACACCTTTAGTCTGCCCGCAGTCGCGAGAGCGCTTTGGATGCAACGCCGCGTTGAAGCGCGGCTCGCGAAACACTCTTTGGCGCTGGTCCTTTCCCAATTACGGAGCGTTGTCGAATCCAGGTCGGAAAGCCAATTCGAGATCAGTGAGAAGGGACGCAGGTGTATCGGGGCTTTTGAGGATGCACGATTGTTGCGCACCGCTGCGGACCGGTGTCTTTCGCGCTCCATCGCTCTCGCGACTTGTCTTGCCGCATATGGCGACCGGGCGCGGATCGTCATCGGCGTCCATACACCCCCTTTTGCAGCACACTGCTGGACGCAGCACCGAGACACGGTCTTGAACGACAGTGTCGAAGAAGTGCTCCGCTATGAACCAATTCTTGTCGTATGAGACCGCTACGTTTTGTTCTTGCGGTTCCTCATGGCGCGAACGGCCAAATCTTGCCGTCAATCGTTGCAACCCCGGGTCAGGTTTGTTCCGATGTCGCGGCCTTGTGGTGTGACAGCGAAACGCCCTGCCATTTCCTGAACCGACAGTGCTGCCTGATCGGGATCGCTTTTTCCCGAACGACATATCGCCGCGTGCGCGCCGCCGAGGAACTCGGGTTGGCCCCGGCCGAAGCCGAGGAGGCCGCCAAGCATCTCGTCGCCAACGTCTGGGGTGGATATGTCGCCATCCTAGGCGATTGGAGCAATGGGCCAATGGGTGTGCTGGTCGATCCTTCCGGACTCTTGCCCGTTTACCTTCTCTCCACATCCGATCACGTCATACTGACCAGTGACCCGCTCCTGATTGCGGAAGCGGGAGGATTGGAGACGCCGGTTTCGTACCCGGCGCTGCACGCGCACCTGCTACGGCCTGAACAACGCCACCGGAAAACGTGTCTTGAGGGAATTGACGAACTCGCGCCTGGATCGCTGCATTTACTCGCGCGCCAGGGTTTGCAGATCCGTAGGATATGGCATGCAACCGACTTTCTCCCACGAATGCCGATCCCGGCATTCACGGATTACGCCACGCAACTGAAGGAGCTCGGCGCCGCAGTGCTGCAAAGCTGGAGCGGCATGTTTGGAAGAGCAAGCGTAGCGGCATCGGGCGGCGTCGATTCGTCATTCATTTGCGCTGCTCTGGCCCATTCGGGCGAACGCTTCGATTGCGTTACTCTCGCCACTCCGGATCCGTCCGGCGACGAGCGCATATACGCCAATCGCGTGGCGGAATGGTTCGGGGTTCGGTGTGTCGAACGGATATACGACCCGGCGTTTTACGATCCTTCGAGGTCTTCCTCCCGGGGGTTGCCGCGACCGGCCCGACGTTCATTCCAGCACATTCTTGACGCCTTGCTTGTCGATGCGATGGCGGACCTCGGCGCCTCGGTCATCTACGATGGCAACGGAGGCGACAATCTGTTCTGTTTCCTCCATTCCTCTGCGCCGGTAGCCGACCGGCTGGCAGCGGAGGGTCTGGGGACAGGCGTGCTGCGCTCCCTGATTGACATGTGCCATATCACCGGATGCTCGGTCCCCACCATGGTCGCCGCAGTTCTTCGCAGACGGCTTGGTAAGGGAACGAGGGAAAGCTGGCCGGTCGATGCGAGTCTGCTTACCTGCGGAACTGACGCTGCGTACAGCGAGCCACTCGTGCCCTGGCTGAGTCCTCTAGGGATCTCAGGTTCGGGAAAACGCGACCATATGGTCCTGATCATGCGGGCACAGAACCACATTCATGGACTGGCCGCCGGCCCGCCTCGATTTTCGCCACTAATGAGTCAGCCGCTCATGGAGTTTTGTCTCGGTGTTCCGACTTGGATATGGGCACACGGCGGCAGGAACCGCGCTTTGGCCCGGGCGGCATTCGCACAGGAATTGCCGCCTGCCGTGCTGGCCAGAACATCGAAGGCCGGACCCGACAGCTTCGTAAGGCAAATTTTCGCCCTGAACCGAAATTCGATCGCCGAGCGCTTGCTGGATGGGTTGCTCGCCGCGAACGGGGTAATCGACCGCCATGCCGTGGAAGCCGCGCTGCGCACTGATGAACGAGACGACAACAGCATGTTCGGTCGCATACTTGACCTGCTCGAAGCCGAGAATTGGGCTCGCTCATGGACCCGCTAATGGTTCAGCATGGCAGCGAAGGTCGCGTGTGGGCGGGGCACCCTCCATGGCGCTCCAGCGGGCGTACTGTGCTTCTCTTGAAGGATTGCAGTTCAGCCTGCCCATAAGCCAGAACTCGAACCATTCGACGACGCGCTCGTACATCGCCAGGCGATGCGACGATTGCCATTTGACATGAGACTCATCGGGGAACACGTAGAGTTCGATAGCCTTATTGTTATGCGAGAAGGTTTCAACGACATCGAGGCTGCCTTCGTACTCGCTGTCCCCTGCCTGGATCAAAATTGGAACATCGATCCGGTCCACATTGAGTATGAGCGACATGGGCTCCCAGAATGTTTCGGCACCGGGCTCGAAATAGCGATAACCCATGTCCCGCAAATACTCGGTAAACCGTGGCCCTGCAGCGAGAGCGAAGGAGTAGAGATCCTCGCAGCACGATCCCATCGAAGCGACCTGGAAAAGGTCCGAGTTGATCAGCGCCCACTGGACGGTCGATCCGCCATCACTGAATCCGCTGATCCCCATGCGCGTTGGATCGACCGCACCAGTCTCGACGGCGCGTCGTACAGCGAGCTCTAGTGCTTCCTGCACCTGGCGCCGGTCCGCCCAGTCATCTTCGCTCAATGTCCGTATTTCTGCATCGGTTGTTGCCAGATACGCCTCTGGCGGGAAATCTGGCCGGTCGAAACTGAGGACCGCGAATCCGCGTGCGGCGAGAGGCTGGATCGGAACCTCGTCCCCGGTTCCTCCGCGAAGGAAGCCCCGGCTCCGGTACTGCACCACGATCAGGGGATGCAGTTCGCCAGGTCGATGAGTGGGCGGCAGGACAAGGTCGGCGAAACTCTCGACACCGCTTGCCAGGCGGAAGCGGAAACGCTGGACGGAGCCATACTCCATGTTCTCAAGCTGCGGGTTTGGATCGTGGATCAGTCGTTCTGATCCCGTTCGCATGTCGAGCGCCACTAATCGGCGAGGCTGTGTGCTGCCCTCACGCCCGCAAATAAGTTCGTTGGCATGAGGGGCGCACCCGATGAACACATCATCGGAAATCAGGACTTGGCGAGGCGCAGCATCGCGGGGATCCCAGCGCAACAATGCCGTCTGGCTGTCGGCCCATCCAGTACGCTGGACGAGGAAAAGGGCGCGCTCCGAGGCCGACCAGAACAGTTCTCGGATGCCGTCGCATTGCGTGACAGGGCAGACTTTTCGGCTGCCGTCCGGAGCGGCCAGAACCAGCCGCGTCGGGCTGAGGAGACGCTCGGGGAACTCTGCTTCGAGCCAGGCCGAAAATCCGCCCTCTCCTGATCGAACATTTCGTGCGTTGTCCGGTATCGCTGCCGGTCGCGGCGGGGCAATAAGCACCTGCTCCATTTCGGTTGCAGGTCGCGATGACCCGTCCCGAAGCGAAACCCATGTATAGATCGGATCGGCATGGCCGGTCGGTATCGGTCGGTCGGCTGCCTGCGGCGCAAACCGCGCGTCGAAGAGAAAGCCGCGTCTGCCTTCGCTGGCGATTGCCGCGGCGGCGAGGCGAATTGCAGGCCTTGTGCTGACAATGAGACCCATTCCGTCCTGAGCCCAGGCGAAATCGTCGACATCGTCGGCCAGATTGGTTGCTCGGACCGCACCCGTTTGCCCGGTTGGGCTGGCCAACCAAACCTGTGTCGAACCGGCTTCTCTCCTCAGATACGCAATTCGCATGCCATCCGGCGACCATCGCGGCGCGCTTGTCCTAGGCCAACCGGCCAGTATCGCGGTGAAGTCGCGAAGCCGGAAATCGTCGCGAATGAATTCCCCGCCGCGCGCCACCTCGATTGGAGAACCTTCGCCGTTCAACGGCGCGACCAGCAGTCTTTGGCAATAGCTATTCGTCTCGGGAATTGCGCGACGGACGGTGAAGGCAATTTGGCTGTCGTCAGGCGAGATGCCAAATACACTTCGATTGGGAGTTCCGACCGGTGCGCCAATATCCGCAATCCGGACTTGTCCGTCCACTGTCCACTCACCTAATTCCGCATTTGCCGTTTCCTGGGCGATGGGCAGTGCATCACACGGATCTTCGGCCGATGGCGGATCTTCAGCTGTCGGCACGATCGTCAGGCTGAGCGCTAGGGTAAGGAGCGCAGTCATTACCAATGCCTCCTTACGCCAAACGCGATGAAGCGCCCGATCGGAGAATAATTGGTTGAATCGTAGGGTGTTGTGTTGGGACCGGTTTGGCCGATCACGTCCGGCTTATCGTTAAACAGGTTTTGAATGGTCAACGAGAACTCGAGGCCGGGATCACGGTCGTCGCCGCGAATGACCGCATAGTGCATGCCAAGATCGACAGTTGCGCTTGGTGACAGCCGCTGCACGGTTGCAAGCCGTCTGTCGACGAGCGCACCGATATAACTGACTGCCGCATTGGCGGTAAGGCGGCCTGCCCGATATCTTGCTGCTCCACGCGCGCGGTAGCGGGGCGGGTTGAAAGTCGTACCGGCAAGCTGGACTTCAGGTAGTTCGGATGTGATGGTTTGCCTGCTGCGCAACCAGCTGCCGTTGAGATCCAATCCTATCGAGCGGTCATTCCCGAGATCGCGGTTCCAGGCAATCCTGGCATCCAGCCCTTCTACGCTCCACGCCGCGACATTGATGTTCCTGTTATCGAACAGAACGACAACATCTGCAGGATCGAACGGGCGGCCTGTAAAGTTCTCCAATCCGAACTGGGCACCCGCGATGAGTTCGGCCAAATCGGCCGGATCAGGTGAAAAATCGATGAGGCTGGCATAGCCCGGATTGTTGATAGCAGCTGCGATCGATCCAGCGATCGGCGCAACGACGCGGTTGTCATAGCGGATATCATACCACGTCGCGGAGGCGGTCAATCCTCGGACTGCCGCAGGCTGGAACTCGAATCCCGCCGTCCAGCTTCGGGCGCGCTCGGGACGGAGGTTGGGATTGCCGCCCCCGCTCAGAAAGACTGTGTCGGAGCCGGTGCCCGCTCCGAACACCGCAGCAGGCACCAGAATGGCCTGAGAAAAGATGTTTTGCTGGAAAAGCGTGGGAGCCTTGAACGAGCGTGCCCAACTCGCTCTGAACATCAGATCACCACTTGGCGAATAGGTAATCCCAAGGCGCGGGGTGGCGAGCTGGTCGAGTCCGGGATAGTCTTCGTAGCGAACTGCAGCGGATAGCGTTAGCTGCTCGATTCCATCGACGGCGTTCCGACCCGACACGAATGGAACATACAGTTCCGCATAGGCGAAGCGAGCCCGCTGCGTTGCATCGAATTGCGCATTGAGGATCGCGCTTTCCAGAGAGTACTCGAGTCGATTGTTACGAAATCCGATGCCGACAGCCAAGCGCGTCTCGCCGCCGGGAAGAGTGATAACCGGGCCTTCCGCACCCATTTCCAGCGAGGTGATCTGATGCAGGTAGCTTCCCGTAGAGACGCGCGCCGGACCTGTCTCTGGAATGAAACTGGTCTGGAAGCGGGTTCGATCGCGCCCGAAGACACCCGCGAGATTGGCCTTCCAACTCGGCCCAAGGTCAAACTGCAGCGACGGCGCTACGGAAAAGGTCTCGAGGTCGGGCTCACGCCGAATGCGCTGGGCCGGCGTGCCATCAATGGTGGTTGATTCGCGATACGAATAGAGCGCGTCGAGATTGGCCTCCACGCCTTCTGACAAGCTCTGGTGCGCCGAAAATGTTACGGCGTGGCGCCGGTTTGAGGGATAAAGCAAGGTTTCCGGTAGCAGTGATCCTGCATAGGCGCGCTCCCTCGCCTCAATCCCGGAATTGTTCGCGAAGTCGTAGGCGAAGACGAAGCCGCCACTGTTCCAGATTGTGCCTGCGACTATGTCGGCCTGTTGGCGAAAGTTGCCTCCATCGGTGCTCGCTCCAATCTGGGCCGAGGTTGTCACGCCCTCAAAGTCGCGGCGCAGGATGACGTTCACAACGCCGCCAACCGCGTCCGAGCCATAGAGCGCTGAAGCTCCATCGGGGACGACCTCGAGCCGGTCGACAATGGCGAGCGGAATGGCGGAGATGTCGACGCCCTGGGACGCCGAGTTGTATGGAAGGCGATGACCGTTGAGCAATGTCAGCGTCGCATCGGGCCCAAGCCCGCGCAGATTGGGAGACGATGCTGAATTTACATTTTCATTGCCGATGCCGCCGCCCGAACCAACCCCAGGGTTCTGACCGCCCGAGAAATTCTGGGGTAGGTTGCGGATCGCTTCGCCGAGGTCCACCTGGCCCGTCTCGACGATCGTCTCGCGATCAAGCTCGATGACTTCACCTACGACCCGTGCGCCTCGGATACGCGTTCCCGTGACAACGATCGCGGAACTCTCTTCGTCCAAAGCTGTATCGCCAACCTCGGCAGCGTCATCTTGTGCCTGTTCGCCTGGACTGTCTTGGGCGAAAAGAGGAGGAGCGGCACCTGCAAATGCTGCCCCGGTTAGAAGGACGGAAAGTGTGCGAATTGTCGACGACATTGATATCTCCCTGTTTTGGCGCGGACCGGCCGCTACAGAAGATGACGCTCACTTTTGCGAGCACCTTAGTTTCAATTGAAATTAAATTTTAAGTGGTCCCTTTTGGCCGGATGCCTGCAGTCACCAACTGTGACCCAGCGCTTGACGCAAATGCGCAAGAGCTTTCATCATGTGATAGTCGACCGTCGGCAGTGCGATGCCGAGTTCGATATGTATCTCTCGGTAGGATTTCTTCTCGAAGCGGTTCATCGCGAAGATACGCGCGCACTTTTCGGGGAGCTCTGCGAGCGCGATTTCCAGCGCTTGCCGGGTTTCACGGACATGCACGGCATCTTCTTGCGCAGCACGGCTTGGCGCGTCTGCGTTCTCCAGAAGTGGCTGGGTCCTGACCCGGCACTTTTGCCGCCGCGCCTCGTCCACCATCAAGTTGAATGCAATCCGCCTCAGAAAGCCCGCCGGATTGACGAGTTCCGTCAGCTGCTTGCTGGTCGCCGCACGCAGGAACACGTCCTGTGCCAGGTCGCGGGCGCGTTCGGAGCCCACGCGGCGCGCAAGATAGGCGATCAGTCCAGCCCGTTCCTCGCGGTAGAGGGCATCGAGTGTGCGGCGGCGACCGACCGTTCGGCTTACCTTTGCAGCGCAATATGCGGGACCCACGCACTGGGGAGATTGGTGCCGAATTTCGGCGGCAATTTGAGTCATGCTTCGAACTTGGAGGCGACCGCAACCTGAGTTCGCCGTGGCGAACTGCGTGCGGGTTCCAGGTCTGTGCCGCCGTCCGGGGCCTAGTTTGTGCCCCTTGATCGGTCCGGCCGCCGGGCCTGCGATGGACCGGCGTGCATGATGTCCGGCGGAAAGATCCACGCGGATGGTGCCAGAATATCAATCCGCGCGCTGTCAATCTGCCCAACATAGGAATGGCTTGCAAGAGGTAAGTAGAGCCGTTTTGGACCCGCTTGTGGCGGCGGTCGTCGCCTTCCCTAAGAAAGCAACGGTCTCGGCGAGCGCCTGATCAAATATGCCCAATATTGGGGAGGCGGCCCCCTAGGTCATGGAATGTCGGCGCGGTGCTGGCGCCTCTAGCGAAATCGGCGAGAAAGGAGGTGCTTCATGGATCGACCATTTGACAGCAACGACCGGACAGGCGCATTCGACTATTCGGATTTCGCGCANGAATTCCTGCGCCGCAATGCCGCGTACCGGCAACAATACGCACGGATCGCCAGCGAAAGCGGTTTCGACCCGCAATCCCCAGCTTGCCGCCGAATGGCGCGTTCATGGGGCCTTGAATTTCCCGATTGATCCCGACCTTTCAGCTCGCAGCCATCCGGCGATCTGGCAAGCCGAGGAAAACGCTCATGTGGTAATTCTTGGCGGTGGGCGCGCAGTCAAGGCGGCGCGCGCAACGTGCGACCTGATCTCCAAGCGAACCAGCAATGCGGGAGATCATCTGGTCCTCGCCGGTGGTGGCGCTCGCCATCGGCTGCTCGTTATGGCCTCCGCCCGGTTGGGTGGAGACAATTATCTGATCCCTCGGGACCAGTCGTTTCCGATCAGGCTGGCGGCGCTCGATGCGTTTCACTGCTGTGTAGATGGTTCCGCTGCTCCCAGCGTGCGAAACCAGTTGCAGCCCACTGCCTATCAGTCCCACCGCTTCCACTTGCTGCTCGCCATACTTGATGCTTTATCCCGGGCGCCTGAGGGTGTTATGCTAAAAGATATCGCTGGAACCATTGTTTATCGGGGATTGTCCGCGCAGCGCGCCATTGACTGGAAATCGTCATCGCAACGCCGCCAGACCCAGCGTCTCGTGGTTGAGGCGCGGCGAATGGCGTCGCACGGCTATCTCGGCTTGCTTCGCCAAAGCCGGCTCCGCTCTTTTCAAACGCACTGAATGCACTATGGTTTTTCGTGGGGCATGCTGCTGAATTTTGCGGCGCGCCCGGATTGGAACCGGACCTTGAGGGTCGCAACTGCAACTGCTGGAACAGGTGGAATGGAACCGTCTGATCCGGCACCGAGCAGGCGGTCAGGTGGCGGCGTGTTGGATTGCGTGCTGCCGATCGAACGGCAGGTCTATGTACGCATATCTCGCGGAGGAATTCGCAACTGAACTTATCAATGTCCGTTCGGACACTGAACTCGACGGTGCGCTTAAACAGGTTTCCCGGCGCCTTGGCTTCGACCACTTCGCGCTTAGCCTGGAGATGCGTTCGACATCGTGCGAGGCACCGGGCCTGCTATTGCACGACTATCCCGACGAATGGGCGAAAGTCTATATTGCCTTCGACCTCGCAGGGCAGGATCCGGTGCGAAGAGCCTGTGACAGGACCATCATCGGTTTCGCCTGGGACTGGATTGACGAACTCGTCCCTCTCACGCGCGGCGACCGTCAAATGCTCAATGTCGGCCGGGAATGCGGAATTGGCAATGGTTATACTGTTCCGCGGCATTTGCCCGGGATAGGGCGCGGCACCTGCACCTTTGCTGTTCGACCCGAGCGAGAACTGCCCCGACGGCGCTTCGCCGTCGCGGAAATGATCGGGACGCTGGCTTTGAGCTGTGCGCTGGGCCTGAGTTCAGAAAAGTTCGATGAGAAGGTCCCTTCCCTGACCGATCGGCAGCGGGAGTGTCTGCTTTGGGTTGCAAGAGGGAAGACTGCAGCTGAAACGGCCATGATACTCGAAATCAGCACCGAAACCGTCATTCAGCATCTTAAGATGGCCCGCGAGCGCTACCAGGTCCATTGTAAACAGTCCCTCGTCGTCGCGGCGCTGTTCGACGGGTTGATCGGGTTTGCCGACATTATCCGTTGGCGGGACACAGGCTAGTTTTCGCGCCACTGCCTCTCAATCACTCGAACATGGCCGTACTGCCTATTTCGCAACCGTTCAGAAAGCAATTTGACTTCTCTCGGCATTTCGATATTTTAATAGTTATCGAATCATTGGAGTGAGCGATGCAAGCCGACCGCGTGATCCGAGCCCTATCTGCTCTGGCACAGGAGCATCGCCTCGCCGCATTCCGCCTGCTCGTGCAGGCCGGGGAGCAAGGCGTTGCCGCTGGGGTGCTAGCTGAGAAACTCCAAGTGCCTCCGTCTTCAATGAGCTTTCACCTTGCCCAACTGGGCAATGCGGGGCTGGTCACCCAGCGGCGCGAAAGCCGCTCGATCATCTATTCGGCGGACTATGCCGCGATGAATGGCCTGATGGGCTACCTCACCGAGAACTGCTGCGGCGGCATGTCCTGTTCCCAGGATACCGAATGCTTTCCTTCTCCTCAACGAAAGAGCGCCTGATGAAACGCTTTCACGTGCATGTCGGCGTGACCGACATCGACCACTCTATTGCCTTCTATTCAAGCCTGTTCGGTGCCGAGCCCGACGTGGTGAAGGCCGACTATGCCAAGTGGATGCTGGAAGATCCGCGCATCAACTTCGCGATTTCGATGCGCGAGGCTGCTGCCAAAGGCATCGAGCATGTCGGCTTGCAGGTCGAGGACAAGAGCGAACTCGAAGAGGTCTATGGCCGCCTCAAGGCTGCTGACCGCCCGGTGCTCGAAGAAGGCGCGACGACTTGCTGCTACGCGCAGTCGGAAAAGAGCTGGATCGCCGATCCAGATGGCGTCGTCTGGGAAGCTTTTCTGACCGATGGCGAGAGCACGACCTATGGCGGCAGTCCTGACCTCGACCAGCTCGCATCTGCCATTGCCACTTTGGGCGCCTGCTGCGCGCCGCAACTGGCACCTGCCAAGACGTCCTGCTGCTGAGGTAACTGATGTTAGATCAACCGCTGAACGTGCTGTTCCNGTGCACGGGCAATTCCGCTCGTTCGATCCTGGGTGAGGCAATCCTCAACCAAGACGGTGAGGGTCGATTCAAGGCCTACAGCGCCGGAAGCAATCCGATCGGCACAGTGAATCCCTGGGCGATCCATACGCTCAAGACACTGGGCTATCCGGCAGATGGCTATTCCTCAAAGAGCTGGAGCGANTTTGCCGAAGGACCAGAATTCGATCTGATCTTCACCGTCTGCGACAGCGCGGCGGCCGAGACTTGCCCAGTATGGCCGGGTCGTCCGACTTCCGCGCACTGGGGCATTCCTGATCCGGCGGCGGTCGAGGGCAGCGATGCAGAGAAGGCAGCGGCCTTCCTCGATGCGTTTCGCATGCTGAAGCGCCGTATCGACCTGATGCTGGCGCTGCCGATTGCCAGCTTCGAGCAGATTGCCCTGCGCGAAAAGCTGCAAGCCATTGGCCACGAGGCGGATGAACAATGACCGCTGCAGCTGCTGACATGGACGCCCGCGCGGCGGGGCTAGGCCTGTTCGAGAAATGGCTTTCGGTCTGGGTCGGCGGCGCGATCCTCGCCGGGATTGCGCTCGGCAATGCAGCGCCAGAGCTATTCGCCTCGCTAGCGGGCATCGAATACGCCTCGGTCAATCTTGTCGTCGCAGTACTGATCTGGGCGATGATATTCCCGATGATGGTGGCGGTCGATTTCGGCGCGGTGCGTCGCGTCGGTGACAAGCCAAAGGGCCTGATCATCACGCTGGTAGTGAACTGGTTCATCAAGCCTTTCACGATGGCTGCACTTGGCGTGTTGTTCTTCGAGGTCGTCTTTGCCGACCTGATCGCGCCTGCCGATGCCCAGCAATACATCGCCGGGCTGATCCTGCTGGGTGCGGCCCCTTGCACCGCGATGGTCTTCGTATGGTCGCAGCTCACCAGGGGCGATCCTGCCTATACGCTGGTGCAAGTCGCGGCGAATGATCTCATCATGATCGTGGCCTTCGCGCCCATTGTCGCGCTGCTGCTGGGCGTGACCGACATTGCGGTCCCGTGGGAGACGCTGCTGCTCTCGGTCGCGCTCTATGTGGTCGTGCCGCTCGCAGCCGGTGCCATTGTGCGGCATCGGCTTCTCGCGACCCATGGCGGCGATGAAGCGGCGGTGTCCGAATTCACGGGGCGCATGAAGCCGCTCTCGATCATCGGCCTGCTGCTGACGGTGTTGCTGCTGTTCGGCTTCCAGGCGGAAACCATTGTCGCCCGACCGCTGTTGATCGCGCTGATTGCAGCGCCCATTGTTGTCCAAAGCTACGGCATCTTCTTCATCGCTTATGGCTGGGCCAAAGCGTGGAAGGTCCCGCACGCAGTAGCCGCGCCCTGCGCTCTTATCGGCACGTCCAATTTTTTCGAACTGGCGGTGGCGGTTGCGATCGGCCTGTTCGGCCTAGGGAGCGGAGCTGCTTTGGCTACGGTGGTAGGCGTCCTCGTAGAAGTGCCTGTCATGTTGTCGCTGGTAGCGATCGCCAATCGGACGCGTGGTATATTCCCTTTGGCTTGATGCGGATGTGCCTCATACCGGTCTGGGGGCGAGCAAGATGACGCCGGCGCCTACAAGGCAGATCGCCACGCCCAGAGTGTCCCACCGATCGGGCTTCACGCCTTCTGCGATCCAAAGCCACAAAAGCGCGGACAGAATGTAGACCCCGCCGTAGGCAGCATAAGTTCGACCTGCATGCTCGGCATCGACCAGCGTTAGCAAATAGGCAAAAAGGACGAGTGAAGCCACGCCCGGAACGAGCCACCAAGCCGACTTGTCCATACGCAACCACGCCCAGAAAGCGAAACAGCCCGCAATTTCAGCAATTGCAGCACCGAGATATGCGAGAAAGGTCATCATCTGACCTCTATCGAGATTTCGACTGTCGATCGCAAACGGGATTACCCGGTTGATGGCTTTACTGGACCAAGCGAGGCGCAACTACGATAGCATGGAGCCAAGATCGGAGCCCACGCTCGGATACACCGATACCATTTTCTTGAGATCGCTTGTTGTCAGTCCAAGTCGGATGGCCAAACCGAAGAAATTAATGATTTCGCCATATTCGGGTCCGAGCAGATGGGCGCCCAGGATAGTGTCGCTGTCCTTATCGATTATAACCTTGGTTGCAGCGCAGCTTTCGCCAACGCGAAGGTTGGAATACCAGTCGCTGGTGTCATTCTCGACGACGCGGATATCGTGCCCGGCCTCTCGTGCATCCTGTTCGAGCATGCCAACGCGGGTTAGCTCCGGTACGGTAAATACAGCGCTCGGAACTCCCGAATAATCCGGCTTGGTCCGGTTGCCCTTGAGCATATTGGACGCAGCTACCTTGCCCTCGAAAACCGCGACAGGCGTAAGCGGGGCACCCTGCGTATCGGCGGCATCCCCGGCAGCGTAGATTTTCGGGTTGGACGTGNTTTGCAGGTAGGCGTTGACCGCAACGCCCTTGTCACCTGCCTCGACATTGGCTGCGGCCAGATCGAGCTGATCAATTGCCGCGACGCGGCCCGCGCCTTGGACGACGAGATCGGCGCGCAAATCTTTCGTTTCGCTACCCGTTTCTACCGTGACAAGAAAGTCCGTCCCGTCCTTCTTGATGGATTTGAGTGACGTGCGCCGTCGCAGTTGGACGCCGACTTCCTCGCCTCGCGCGACGAGTCTTTCAACAAGATCGGCATCGAAACCTTTAAGCGGTCTCTCGCCGCGATCGATCATGCACACCTCGCTGCCGGCGCGTGCTGCGATATGGCCAAACTCGAACGAGATGAAGCCGCCGCCGATGAACAGGATGCGTTCGGGCAGCGCATCGAGCCGCATGAACTCGGTGCTGTCGGTAAGGTGTTCGGAGCCGGGAACATCTATCGTCCGCGGCTTGGCACCCGTTGCGATCAGGAAATGGTTTGCCTGAAACTGGCCCTCGCCGTCGATTTCGACGGTATCTTCGCCGACGAAGCGCGCTTTCCCGTGAAGGGTAGTGACGCCGTTGCTCTCCAGACCGTTTTCGATCCGACCGGGCATTTTGTCGGTGAACGTCTGCGTGAAGGCGACCAGATCGGGCCAGTTGATGGCGATGTCGTTCGGTTCGATGCCCTTGCCGTGCATGAGCCGCGCTGCGTCGATGATTTCCGCCCCGCGGCGGAGCATTTTCTTCGGATCGCAGCCGCGCAGGGCGCAGGTGCCGCCATAAGGCAGTTCGTCGACCACCGCGACCGACCAACCGGCTGAGGCGCATTTGTTGGCGGCATTTACGGCCGCCATACCAACACCCAGCACTATAAGATCGAAGTTTCGCGTACTCATCTCACCGCCCTCCGCAACATGTGGCGCCCTTGCGATCGGCACGCGTTTCCTGGATCGGCGGGCAGGGGATGGTGCCGAATGAGCAGAAGACACAGCAATCGCCCGCATTGGGGCGGAGTTTCACACCGCAACCATTGCAATCGTAGAAAAACCAGCAGGCATCCGTCGGCATTCTTTCGAGCTTTTTGTACCCGCAAGTAGGGCATGTGATCTCGGACTTCAGTTCGATCATAGCGCGCTCTCTGAAAGGATCGCCGGATATCCGGCCTCGGTCGACGCCGCGGCGATCGCGCTTGTGGTTGTTCGCTCAGGATCGAACTGCGCAGTCGCCGTCCTGGTCTCGTAATCGATAGTCACCTCGTGCACGCCTGCCACGCCTTCCATCGCGCGCCGAACCGTTATCGGGCAGGTCGCGCAGGTCATATTCTCGACCGCAAAACTTGCCGATTGCAGATGCGCGGAATTTTGTTGAACCCGTTCGTCGGAGTTTGGCGGAAACAAGGTCGCTGCCCAGATACCCGCTCCGGCCAGTCCCAGTATCGCAACTGCGACGATCATCGTCTTCTTCATCTTTCGAACTCCTAGTAGAATTGCGGCGCCCACCACTCGACCGTGGACGAGGCAGCGACCAATACGGTCGCCAGCCACAGGGAGCTTTTGACGAGCAGGTTTGCTCCGGGCCGCGCGCAATATGTTCCGTCTTCGCAAGGTTCGGCTTGCCGAAAATAGACGTGCCGGAATCCAAGGGCCAAAAAGACAACCGCAATGGCGATAAATACCCATTTGTACGGTTCGAGCGCAGTGAGATTGCCGATCCACGCGCCGCTGATGCCAAGGCTCAGCAATAACAGCGGGGCAATACAGCAGGACGAGGCGAGTATCGCGCCGAGCGTCCCGCCGCTCGCCCATAAGCGCTGCGCGTTCTTGTGCATTTGATCGACCATGGAAACCAATGTACTCCCTGTAGTAACTACAGGTTCAAGCACTAATTGGCATATGGCTCATGACAGCATCGCAAGTGATCAAACGGGGAGAACTGGCCAGACGGTCGGGCTGCAACCTTGAGACAATCCGCTACTACGAGAACATCGGTCTGCTTCAGCCTCCCGAGCGTACGGCAAGCGGGCACAGGCTCTATCCACCCGGCGACCAGGCGCGGCTCGGCTTTATCTTGCGCGGCCGCGATCTGGGTTTTTCGATCGAGGAGCTCAAAAGCCTGCTCAGCCTCGTTGATTCGCACCCCTACAGCTGCGGCGAGGTTCGGGATCTGACCAATAACCATCTGGCCAGCGTGCGAGCTAAAATTGCTGATTTGACTAGGTTGGAGCGCACGCTAGCCGATGTATCAGCCCGCTGCGAAGGCGGTGATGTTCCGGAATGCCCCATCATAGATACGCTCTTTGGTCGTGGTCCTGGCGCCCGATAGTGAAGCTATGCCGTCGGAACGGGTNCGCGTCTTGAAGCTATTTCGATCGAAGCCGGATGCGACGAGGCGAGGGAACGAATATGGCCCTGTCCGTCCCCTCACTACAGAGCCTCGTCATTTAACTTTTGATAGCTTTCCATGCCGACCACCATTCTGATTGTCNAAGACGAATTCCTCATAGCTGTCGAAATGGAGGCGGTGGTTCACGATCTCGGTCATGAATCCGCAGGCATAGCCGACGACATGCAATCGGCATTGGCAAAGGCTTCAGACGCGATCGATGTGGCGCTCGTCGATGTCAATCTGGCCGATGGAGCCACTGGTCCGAGGATCGGCGAGAAGCTTGCTGCGGATTTCGGGATCGAGGTTATTTTCGTAACCGCCAATCCCGCACAACTCGGCGAAGGGGTGAGCGGAACGCTGGGCGCGCTGGAAAAACCGGTCGATCTTAGCATTCTCAAGCAGGTTCTCGACTATGTCATTGCGGTCCGGAAGGGCGAAAAAATCGATCCGCCAGCCCGTCTTAGGCTCTTCTTTAACTAGGCTCCTGCAACCTGCTTTTTCGGACATCCATGACGAGTTCAACGCCATCGTCATGCCAGGTTCTCTCGTAATTGCCTCCTAGCTGTTGCTTCACGGCCAACTCGATGAGGCGACTTCCGAAACCCGTTTGAGGCTCACTCGCCTTGTTGATGTGAGCTCCGTGTTCCCTCCAGCGGAAGCGGACCATCTCGTCCTCGGTTGAAAGGTCCAGCGAAATCCTTCCCTCGGGATTGGACAGAGCTCCGTACTTCATCGCGTTGGTAGCCAGCTCGTGGAACACCAATGCAACCGGCGTGGCGGCGCGGCTTTCGACCGCGATATCGGGGCCGGAAATAGCAATCCTTCTTTCGGAAAAGGCAGGATAGGTCTCGAAGATCGTCGCAAGCAGCGTGGCGAGGGTCACTTCCTTGCCCTCGGGCTGGGACTTTTCGCTGTGGGGCCGGACGAATTCGTGCGCGCGCCCCAGCGCGGAAATCCGGCCCAGCAGGTCGCGCGACGCTTCACCGAACGCTTCATTTGCGCGCGCTGTCAGGCTGATCAAACCGGAAACAATCGCGAAGATGTTCTTGATGCGATGGCTGAGCTCTTGACTCAGGATTTCGTTTTGGAGGGCGGTGCGCTTCTGCTCGTCGATATCCGTACAAGTGCCGATCCAGCGCTGGATCTCACCCTCCTCGTTGAGGATCGGCAGCGCACGACCGATCATCCAGCGATAATCGCCGCTGTGATGCCTCAGGCGATATTCAACCTCGTACGGTTCGCCGGTAGCGAGGCTGTGGTTCCATTTCTTCCATGTGTCGGCCTGGTCATCCTCATGGAACATCCCGGCCCATCCTTCGCCGTCGGTTGATCCGACAGGGACACCCGTGAATTCATACCAGCGCGCATTGTAATAATCGTGGGAGCCGTCGGGAAGAGTCGACCATACCATCTGCGGCATGGTGTCGGCGAGCGCATGGAAAGCAGCTCCGGCGGATTGCAGCGCATGCTCTGTAGCGAGGGGCAAGACATCAGGCGCCGAAGAGGATTCGCGGCTGCCAAGCTGGAAGTTCGTGATGACTTTTGCATTCATAGCCAGCTTGTGACCTTCCCGGGATGAACAGAATCGGACCGATAAGATACCTGTCGTATCTTGATGATTTTCAAACGCTGACGCTCATCGCAAAGGTGGGATGGCCAGTAAACTCTCCCCTGTAGAGCGCCAGATGTGGCCCTCCCCAGTTCTTGGTATGTCGCTGCCTATCCGGATTTGATGAGATGCGAGCAGTCATCAAGTTCACAGGTAATCTTCATGCAGCAAAGCAGCGGTATAAATGGTGCAAACTTGGTCGATCCGGCACTTCGCGCCATGTTCGAGGCGCGCAAGCGCGTGTTCGTGGATCTTCTTGGGTGGGACGTTCCGGTGCTCGACGGGACCTTTGAAATCGACCAGTTCGATACGCCCTCGGCCGCCTATCTCGTCCTCACCGGCGAAAAGTGCGAGCATCGCGCATCGGCCCGGCTCCTGCGTTCTGATGGACCTCATATCTTACGCGATCTCTTTCCGCAGCTGTGCACCGGACCTGTTCCGCAGGATGAGGCATTTCGCGAGATTACCCGATTCTGTATCGATCCCACGTTGCCGCGCGCTGATCGCCGGAGTGTCCGCAACCAGCTCGTCTCCGCACTCGCCGATTTTGCAATATCGGAAGGGATCTCTGGTTATTCGGCGGTCGCCCCAGTGCCCTGGTTCCGTCAGATCGCCCAGTTCGGCTGGCGCTGCCAGCAGCTTGGACCGTGCGTTTCTATCGATGGGCAGCAGCTTGTCGCTCTTCGGATCGACATCGACCAAGATACACGCGCGCAACTCGCCAACGCAGGGATCTACTGCCGCAATCCTAAGCCGGAAGCCTATGGCGGCATGGAGCTGGCAGCATGACTGGGCCGAGGGAGGCGCATTGGCTCGATCAGCTGCAAGAGGATGGCTATTGCATCATTCCGCAGCTTGTCGCCGAGCAACAGATCGCCGCACTCGATGCCGACCTGGAAGGTGCATTTGCGCAGGCGCCCCTCGGCAAGGGAGACTTCTATGGCCATCGGACCAAACGGTTTGGAAGCCTGCTTCGCCGGTCGCAGGTCGCAGGCGATCTAGTCCTGCAGCCGCTAGTCCTATCGCTCGCCCGCGCAATTCTCGGCAGCGCCTGCGACCGGATACAGCTCAATGTCGCCCAGGCGATCGCGATCCATCCCGGCGAGATAGAACAGTTTCCGCATTGCGATCAGGATATGTGGGCAGGCCGCAAGGGCGATCACGAATATCTTCTCAACGTCATCTGGCCGCTGACCGAATTTACTCGCCTCAATGGCGCGACACGCATCTACCCCGGGACGCACAGGAAGCCTGTCGACAATCTCGAAAGTCTCGACGATCCCATAGTAGCTGTTTGCAAGCCCGGCGATGCGATCTGCTTTCTCGGCTCCACCGTCCATGGAGCGGGACCAAACCAGACCGAGGATGTCCGCCGCGGTGTCGTAATCGGCTACAGTCTCGGCTGGCTCAAACCCTACGAGAATCTCTGGCTGGCCTATCCACCAGCAGTAGCAAAAGAGTTCTCTCCCGAACTCGCCGAGCTCGCCGGATATGTGCAGCACCGTCCGAACCTGGGTAATTTCGAAGGGCAATGCCCGTCGGTTTTGCTGAGCGACAAGGTGCCCGAATTCCCTCAGGCAACCGATAGTCTGCGCCCCGACCAGAAAGAAGCGGTTCGTGAGTTCGCCAAGACGCGCCGCGGCGGACGATGAGTCCCGCTCACGTCCTCGAGCCTACGTACAGGCGGTTGAAAGATGCATTGCTGGAAGGGCGCTTCCGGGCCGGTACGAAGCTTGATGCGATGCGACTCGCTGACGATTTCGGAGTGAGCATGACGCCGGTAAGAGACAGCCTGAACCAGCTTGTCGGTGAAGGGCTGGTCGACCTCACGCCCGGCGAAGGATTTCGCGTACCGCTGCTTACCGAACAGGCCTTGCGCGACATTCTGCAAGTCAACGCCCTGCTTTTGGAGCAGGCTCCCGACAACGATCACAAATCACTGACAATCAACGAAGGATCAAACGACACGCGAGGTGCTTATGCCGACCGATTGGCGCGCGCCTTCAGAGACATCGCGGCAAGCTCAGGCAATCGGTTTCGCGTACATTTGGTCGAACGCATTAGCGACAGACTCCATCCGCTACGTGAACTCGAGCCGGTGATTTGGCCTGGCGCGCCGCATGCCCTTGAGCAAATTGAGCGAAAAGCGCAGCAAGGGTTCGATGGCTCAAACCGAGCGGTACGCGCATATCATCAACACATTGAGGATCTGGTACCCGCTCTTGTCGGACGTTTGAACCAGCAGACGCCCTAGCCCTCGCCAATATTTTAGGTCGTCTCCCCACTCTCGGACAGAACCGTCGCGAGGTGGTCATTCCAGGCATCGAGCGCCTGGCGCTTTTCGTCCTTCCAGTCGTGGCGCTGGTAGATGCCGGCGACTCCGGCGCGAGATCCGCCCACATGGTTGAGAACGGCTTCGGTGACTTCAAACCGAACGCCAAGCCGCTGGAAGTTCGTTGCGAGGGTTCGTCGTAGATCATGAAGGCGCCAGGCTTCGAGCGGCTCTTCGCAACGTTCCTCGATCAGGCTGTCGAGCTTCACCTTCCCTTTGGCGTATCCCGTAAAGCCCGCCCCGCTAGCTGTCGCGAAAACACGGCCCTTACGCGGCCACCTCTCGCCGCGAGCCTCCCGGTCNAGCTCGGCGATTGCAAGATCGTTGAGGGGAATGGAGTTAGGTTCTCCGTTCTTGGTTCGAGATCCGGGCAGGGTCCATAATCTTTCGCTGCGACTGAGCTCCTGCCAGTGCATCCCGGAGACTTCTTCACGGCGCTGTCCGGTTACGATCAGAAGCCTGACAATTGGACCAAAGCAGCGATGACATTCCGGCGCCGCATTCCAGATATGGCGGAGTTCGCCATCCTTGAGCCAGCGCTCTCGTGGCTTGACCGGAGGCGGCGTTTCCATGCCCTCCATCGGATTGCGATCGATATCTCCGCGACTNACGGCCCAGCGAAACAGGCGGCGCATAACGGCAAAGACATTTCGCCGGTTTGCCACCTGCTTGGGCGGCATCTGATCGAGAACCGAAACGACGTCGATCTTCGTAATCGCTGGCAGCGCCTTCATTCCGAATGTGGGCTTGAGGTAGAGGCGAATGGATCGCTCCACGAGGCGACGCCATCCCTCGCGTTTGCAGGAGCGAGTGAAGAGGTCAGCGTAATTCGAGAAGGCGAGGTCGACAGCTTCCCGGCGGCGCTGCTTTTCCGCATCAACCGGATCAATGCCCTGCGCAACAATCACCAACAATCGCTCAGCTTCCAAGCGTGCAGTAGTCGGTGTCCAAGGCGATCCATGTGATCCGATCGTGAAACGACGGGTCTTCGCTTCTCGTCCGCCCATTCGGAACTGGATTATGTAACTGATTGATCCAGCAGTTGTAATCTTGACGCCAAAGCCCTTGAGATCGGTGTCCCAAAGATAGTTTTCCTTTGGTCCAACCGGGAGCGAATCGACCGTGCGCTTGCTGATTTTTCCTGTTGCCATGCGATACCTCGTGGCCTTTTCTGGCAATCACCGGGTAATCACGCAAGCGGAAAAAGGGGCGAATTGGAGGCAATTCTGGCGTAAGTGATTTGCGCTAAGTCGTTGTTTTTACAACATCAGCGTAGTCTAGCGTCGCCTGAATCGAAAGTACCAGACCTCATGCCCATAGACGGTACGCGCCTTGTGTTCGTAGCGTGTTTCGGGCCAGCCTGACGGGCGGTTCTGCCAGCTGGCCGGGCCATCGACGATCCATTCAAAGGCGTCGCCGAAGCGCCGCATGACCATGAGGGCGTGGCGCAGGTAGACGGCGTGGTCGGTGCCGAAGCGGAATTCACCGCCCGGTTTCAGCTTGTCGGCGAACATGCGGACCGGGCCATCGTTCATCATGCGGCGCTTGGCATGCTTGTTCTTGGGCCATGGATCGGGGTGCAGGAGATAGAGCATGGTCAGCGCGCCGTCGGGCACGCGGCGCAGCACTTCCAGCGCATCGCCATGGTGGATGCGGACATTTGCGAGCGTGCGGTCGCGGACGTGGGTGAGGGCCTGGGCGACGCCGTTTACGAAGGGTTCCGCGCCGATGAATCCATGATCGGGCAGCAGATCGGCGCGTTCGGCGAGATGTTCCCCGCCGCCGAAACCGATTTCGAAATGCAGCGGGCGGTCGAAACCGAAGAGGGTTTCCGACGTCACCGGCCCTTCGTCGGGCACGGAAATCTGCGGTAGCAGACGGTCGACCAGATCCTGCTGCGATGCGCGCAGGGGCTTGCCCTGACTGCGCCCGTACAGGCGGTTGAGAGTGGTCGGGTCACCTTCCTTGAATGCGCTCATGGCGCGGGCGACTAACGATCCGCCCACCGTGCGTCCAGATGGTACGCATGTCGATCATACGTTTGATCGGACGAAAATTCCGTCTGTTCGGCAGGGTTGAACCGCCGGGCAACCGCAGTCTAGGGGCCGCGCATGCAAAGACTGCTAGACGATTACTCCGGCCTCCCGCTGTGGCTCCAGTCGCTCATCGCCCTGTGCGCGCTGGCGGTGGCGGCGCTGACGGTCAACTGGCTGCTGAAGAAGGTCCTGCTGCGCATCGCCGCGCCCTATCTAGATGCACGGTCCGATACGGTGGACCGGTCGGCGGCGTGGCTCACCACGGTGATACCCCTGCTGCTCGTCTCTCGCGGGATCGGCCTGGTGCCGCACCTGCCGGAAGAAGTCGTGAACGTGACGGTCAACATCGCGCGCACGATGATCGTCCTGTCGATCGCCATGGCGATCGGCGGTGCGCTGGATTACGCGAACGAGCTCTATTCCCGCCGCCCGGAATCGCGCAGTCGCCCGATCAAGGGATATGTGCAGGTCGTGAAGATCGCCATCTACTTCGGGGCGGCGATCCTGATGATCGCGGTGCTGATCGAGCAATCGCCGCTGCTGCTGCTATCGGGCCTCGGCGCGATGGCCGCGGTGTTGATGCTGGTGTTCAAGGACACGATCCTGAGCCTGGTGGCGAGCGTCCAGTTGAGCAGCAACGACATGCTGCGGGTCGGCGACTGGATCGAAATGCCCGGCATGAACGCGGATGGCGACGTGGTCGATATCGCCCTGCACACGGTGAAGATCCGCAATTTCGACAAGACCATCACGACGATCCCGACGCACAGGCTCATCGCGGACAGCTTCCGCAACTGGCGCGGGATGAACGAGAGCGGCGGGCGGCGCATCAAGCGCGCGCTGGTCGTCGACCAGAATTCGATCCGCTTCCTGGACGAGAAGGAAACCGACGATCTCAAGCGCTTCAGGCTGCTGGACGATTACCTGGCCAGCAAGCAGGAGGAGATTGCCGAATGGAACCGGCATGAACTGTCCAGCGATTGCGACACGATCAATGCGCGCCGGATCACCAATATCGGCACGTTGCGCGCCTATGTGATCGCCTATCTCAAGAGCCATCCGCGCATTGCGGGGGCAGGGTTCACGCTGATGGTGCGCCAGCTACCGCCGGGGCCGCAGGGCCTGCCGCTGGAAATCTACTGCTTCACCGACACGGTGGAGTGGCCGCAATACGAAGCGATCCAGGCCGACATCTTCGATCATATGCTGGCCATCCTGCCCGAGTTCGGCCTGCGCATCTTCCAGCATCCGAGCGGGCAGGACTTCGCGCAGCTTGCGATCAGGGCCGAATAGGAAACGCCCCGGAAGCGCGATGGCTGTCCGGGGCGGCTCATGATCCCGTCAAGGGATATGCAGTGTCAGGCGGCTTCCGCCTCTTCGTTCGGGTCGCGCAGCACATAGCCGCGGCCCCATACGGTTTCGATGTAATTTTCGCCGCCGCAGGCATGGCTGAGCTTCTTGCGCAGCTTGCAGATGAAGACGTCGATGATCTTGAGTTCGGGTTCGTCCATGCCGCCATAAAGGTGGTTGAGGAACATTTCCTTGGTCAGCGTGGTACCCTTGCGGAGCGAAAGCAGCTCCAGCATGGCGTATTCCTTGCCGGTGAGGTGAACGCGGGCGCCATCGACTTCGACGGTCTTGGCGTCGAGGTTGACGGCCAGCTTGCCGGTACGGATGACCGACTGGCTGTGTCCCTTGGAGCGACGCACCACGGCGTGAATGCGGGCGACCAGTTCTTCGCGGTGGAAGGGCTTGGTCACGTAATCGTCGGCACCGAAGCCGAACGAGCGGATCTTGCTATCCATTTCGGCGATGCCCGAAAGGATCAGGACCGGCGTCTGCACCTTGGCGACGCGGAGTTTCTTGAGCACGTCGTAACCGTGCATGTCGGGCAGGTTCAGATCGAGCAGGATGATGTCGTAATCATACAGCTTGCCGAGATCCAAGCCTTCTTCGCCGAGGTCGGTCGAGTAGACATTGAAGCCTTCGGTCGTGAGCATGAGCTCGATGGCCTTGGCCGTTGTCGGCTCGTCTTCGATCAGCAGTACACGCATTGGGATGTCCCCCGTTGGTTCCCTAGTGTCCGTCGGTAACACCCATAGAGGTGTTGTCCTGTATTAACCACATTTGGTCTGAAGGAAAAAGGTTAACGCGAAGTAAAGTGCGTTAACTTTTTTCCCTGTGGCAGACAGGTGTCAGAGCGCCGCCAGCTTCTTCTGCCGCCGCCGTTGCGCACTGGACCCGATCCCGATCGCCTCGCGATATTTGGCGACCGTACGCCGTGCGAGATCGTAGCCTTCCTGCTTGAGAAGCCCGGCCAGAGCCTCGTCCGAGAGGACTTTCTTGGGGTCTTCGGCATCGCACAGGGCGCGGATGCGCGCCTTGATCGCTTCGGCAGAGGCGCCTTCGCCATCGGCCGCGGCGACGCCGCTGGAGAAGAAATATTTCAGTTCGAACGTGCCGCGCGGGCAGGACAGATATTTATTGCTGGTAACGCGGCTGACGGTCGATTCGTGCATTTCGATCTTCTCGGCCACTTCGCGCAAGGTCAGCGGGCGCATCGCCGTCACCCCTTCGCGGAAGAATCGCTCCTGCCGTTTCACGATTTCGGCCGACGTCTTGAGTATCGTCTTCTGCCGCTGGTCGAGCGCCCGGATAAGCCAGTCGGCTTCGCCGAGCTGTTCGTTGAGCCAGCTTTGCGAAGCCTTGTCGCGCGCCCCGCCTTTCAGTTCGAGATAGTATTCGCGGTTAACCACGAGCCGGGGGAGGCTGGCTTCATTGAGGCGGATGTCCCACCCATCGGCGCTGGGCGTAACCAGTACGTCGGGCACGACCGCGCCTTCATCGCCGCCTGCATGGGCGAGACCGGGCTTGGGATCGTAACTGCGCAGTTCGGCAAGCATGTCGGCGAAATCTTCATCGTCGACTTCGCACATGCGTTTGAGCCGTCCGATGTCGCCGGCTGCAACCAGATGGAGATTGTCGATCAGCCGCGCCATGCACGGATCGTAGCGGTCGGCCTCGCGCGCCTGCAGTGCCAGGCATTCCGCCAGCGACCGCGCGCCCACGCCGGTGGGATCGAGCGACTGGACGGTGGCCAGCGCCCGCTCGGCCTCTGCCAGCGGGATGCCCAGTTCATCGGCCACCTGCCGCAGATCGGTCAGCAGATAGCCGGCCTCGTCGAGTTCGCCGATAATCCGCAGGGCGATGAGCGCCTCGCGTTCGTCGTGGGCGACGAGGCCGATCTGGCTGACAAGGTGGTCCGACAGGGTCGGGCTGCCGGAAGACCGGTTTTCCAGATCCGGCAGTTCGGCACCGCTGGCGATGTCCCCGCGGCTCCAGTCGCCGCCTTCGCCGTGAATGAAATCGCCCGGTGCAGCTTCCGGATCGAGCGCATGGTCGGCGACATCGAGCGCGCCCTCGCCGCCGAAATCGGGCGCGCTGTCATGCTCCGACGGTTCGGCAGGCGAATCCTCGCCCGCTTCGCGCCGGACTTCGCCCATTTCGAGGAGCGGGTTCGATTCGAGCGCTTCGGCAACGAAGGTTTCGATTTCGAGATTGGACAGCGCCAGCAGCTTGATCGCCTGCTGGAGCTGGGGCGTCATCACCAGCGACTGGGTTTGCCGGATATCGAGGCGCGGCCCCAGCGCCATGAGCTAGATCCTCGCGATAGCGGGCATCACAGGGTGAAGCTCTCGCCCAGATAGAGGCGGCGGACGTTTTCATCCGCCACCAAGGCTTCCGGCGTGCCGGCAAAGAGTACCTGACCGCCATAGATGATGCAGGCCCGGTCCACGATCTCCAGCGTTTCGCGGACGTTGTGATCGGTGATCAGAACGCCGATCCCGCGAGTCTTGAGATCTTTGACCAGGTCGCGAATGTCGCTGATGGACAGGGGGTCGATCCCGGCGAACGGTTCGTCCAGCAGCATGATCGACGGCTTGGCCGCCAGTGCGCGGGCGATTTCGGCGCGGCGCCGTTCACCACCCGAAAGCGCCATGGCGGGGCTGGAGCGCAGGCGGGTAAGGCCGAATTCGTCCAGCAGCCGTTCCAGTTCCTGCGTGCGCGTGTCGGCATCGGGTTCGACCATTTCGAGCACGCAATTGATATTCTGTTCGACCGTCATCCCGCGAAAGATGCTGGTTTCCTGCGGCAGATAGCCGAGGCCGAGGATGGCGCGGCGATACATGGGGAGATTGGTCACATCTTCCCCATCCATCAGGATGCGGCCCGCATCGGGACGCACGAGGCCCATGATGGAATAGAAACAGGTGGTCTTGCCGGCCCCGTTCGGGCCGAGCAGGCCGAGGACTTCGCCCTTGCCCACCGAGAGCGAAATATCCGTCAGGACGGCGCGATTGTCATAGCTCTTGGCTATGGAAATGACTTCCAGTCCCCCCTGCGGGATGGGAGGGGCGGCTTCGTGGACCGCGTCGTTGTCAGGGCTCATCTCTACATCCGCCATGGGCGCGACATAGCACGCGTTCCAGCCATGAGAACCCCGCATGCGGCCCTTTTCGACCAACTGGCAGGATTCGTGCATGGACGATGTGCCGCACCATATATGGACAAGTGGAGCATGCGTGCGCACGATTGCTTGCCAGGGTGCGGCATTTTTGAAACAATGCGATTCGAGAAGGGGTAGAGAGGAACAGTGCAATGAGCAAAGCGCTCTATGAAAAGGACATCGCNAGCGGGCACCGGACAAGCAGGGCNCGCGACTGGCGACGATCCATGAGCGACAATGTCGCATTCGCACTGCTGGTCTATACCGGCCTNCAGATATTCATGACNGTCAACGCGATGAAAGACGGCGTTTCTTCCATCGTCCCCTATCTCGCCCTCGTCATNCTGGTGGGCGGCATCATTCCTGCCTGCCGCTGGTTCGAGCGGCGCTGGTCGGGACTGTCCGACGCCAGGGCGGCCGACCCGGACATGAAGCCGGCCTTCCGCCGCGACCAGATCATGCTCTGGCTGCTGGCCATCGGCCTGCCTGTCGTACTGACGATGTTCTTCAAGCTGCTCTTCTCCTGATCCATTCACCGGTTGTCAGCGGGAAGGGCGCGCCCTACCTCGCGCGGATGATTGCACACTTCCGGCTGATGCCATGATCGGGCCCGACACCGCGCTGGCCCGCTGCCAGGACCTGATCCAACTGGCCCGCAAGATGGGCGCGGACGAGGCCGATGCCGTCGCCCGCGCGTCCGCTTCCGAAAGTGTCGGCGTGCGCCTCGGGGCCCTGGAAGAGGTCGAGCGATCGGAAAGCGAAGAGATCGGCCTGCGCGTGTTCGTCGGGCGGCGATCGGCATCGATCAGCACCAGCGATTTTGCGCCCGAAGGCCTGAAACTGCTGGCGGAACGCGCGGTTGAAATGGCGCGGCTGGCACCGGAAGATCCCTATGGCGGGCTGGCCCCGGCCGATGCGCTGTTCAGCGGCGATGGCGTCGATCTGGATCTGCACGACGGGGTCGACCCGTCGCCGGAAGAATTGCGCGAAGCCGCGCTGGCCGCCGAAGATGCGGCGCGCGGCGTTGCCGGGGTCACCAATTCCAACGGTGGCAGTGCATCGGCATCCCGGTCGGTCTTCGCACTTGCGGCCACCAACGGTTTTGCCCGCGGATATTCCGGCGGATCGCACACGTTCTCCGCCAGCGTCGTGGCAGGCGAAGGCGCCGACAAGCAGACCGATTATGCCTATCGTACGCAGCGCCACCGCAGCGATCTGCCTGACCCGGCCGGTATCGGACAGGAAGCGGGCGAGCGCGCGGTGCGCAAGGTGCGGCCGGTGTCGATCCCGTCGGGAAAGATGCCCGTGGTGTTCGACCCNCGCGTGGGTGGCGGCATCATCGGCCACCTGCTCGGCGCGATGTCCGCGCCTTCCATCGCGCGCAAGGCGAGCTTCCTGATCGGGCGGGAAGACGAGCAGCTTTTCGACAGTGCCATCCGTATCGCCGAAGATCCGCAGCGCCTGCGGGGCCTGCGTTCGCGCAATTACGACGGGGAAGGCGTGGCCAGCGTGCCGCGCGATCTGGTGTCGAACGGCCGTATCTTCGGCTGGCTGACCAATGTCGCCAGTGCCGCCCAGCTCGACCTCAGCCTGACCGGCCATGCCAGCAGGGGCGGGGGCGGATCGCCGGGCGTGGCGGCGGGCAATATCTATCTGGCCGCCGGCGAAGCGAGCGTTGCCGAACTGATTGCCGACATCGAGGATGGCCTGTTCGTCACCGATCTGTTCGGTCAGGGCGTCAATCTGGTGACCGGCGATTACAGCCGCGGTGCGAGCGGGCTGCGCATCCGCAATGGCGAACTGGCCGAACCCGTGGCNGAAATCACNATCGCCGGGACGCTGCCGGAAATGTTCCGNGCNCTCGTACCGGCNAGCGANCTGGAACTGGTGCGCGGGCTGGATGTGCCGACCTTCCGCATCGACGGCATGTTCGTGGCGGGNCAGTGATACGGCTGTTCGCCCTACTGGCNCTNCTGCTGGCAGNGCCGGCGGCGGCCCAGCTCGAGGCGCCGTCCGATCCGGTTGCAACGCCGACCCCCGAGCAGACGATCGCNGCGACGCGCGATGCCGGCGACGACGAGCGNATCGCAGAGCGGATCTCCGGCATTTTCTCCGAGCTGCCCGCCTTTCGCGGNGTGGACATCATGGTGCGGGAAGGCGTGGTNTCGCTGTCGGGNACGGTNCCCAAGCCGGAAGACGTGAGCCGCGCCGAAGCCATCGCCAGCCGNGTATCGGGGGTNGTGACGGTCGAGAACGGTCTGGAGCGCGACCTGTCGCTGTCGGCGGGAAGTGCGGGGATTTCCAATCTGGCCGACCGCTGGAACGGCTTCCTCAGAATGCTGCCGCTGATTGCCGCCGCGCTGGCCGTGTGGGCGATCATCGCCCTGTTCGGCTATCTCCTGGCGGGGCTGGGGCGCGTGTGGCACCGTATCGCTCCCAACAGTTTCCTGGCAGAGCTGATCTCCAGTGCGATCCGCTTCGTATTCGTGGTGCTGGGGCTGGTCATCGCGCTCGACATCATCGGGGCGACGGCGCTGCTGGGCGCGGTTCTGGGCGGAGCAGGGCTGATCGGCATCGCGCTGGGATTTGCGATGCGAGACACGATCGAGAACTACGTTGCATCGCTGATGCTGTCGCTGCGGCAGCCCTTTCGCGCGAACGACCATGTGGTGATCGACGATCTCGAAGGGCGGGTCATTCGCCTGACGAGCCGCGCGACCGTGCTGATGACGCTGGACGGCAATCAGCTGCGCATTCCCAACGGGCAGGTCTTCAAGGCGGTCATCCTCAATTACACCCGCAACCCGCAGCGCCGGTTCGATTTCGATCTGGGCGTGGATGCGGACGACGATCCAACGGCGGCGCTGAAGCTGGGGCGCGATACGCTGGCGGGCCTGCCCTTCGTGCTTGCCGAGCCGCCGCCNGAAGCGCGGATCGAAGAAGTCGGCGATTCCAATATCGTGCTGAAGTTCCTCGGCTGGATCGATCAGGGCGAGGCGGACTTCTTCAAGGCGCGAACGCGCGCGATCGCGACGCTCAAGGTGGCGCTGGAAGAAGCGGGCTTTGCCTTGCCGGAACCGATCTATCGCCTGCGCTTCGATTCGCGTTCGGCCACCATCCCGATGATGCCTGCAGGCGAATCAGCCAAGGTCGCAACCAGCGAGGCCAAGCCCTCGAAGCCATCGCTCGAAACGATTGCCGAGGCGGAGGACATCCGGCCTGCAAACGAAATCGGCGAGATGGTGGAACAGGAGCGAAGGCGCGGCGGGAGCGAGCAGGAAAAGGACCTGCTCGACCACTCGCGCCCCGTCGAATAGCGCCTAGTTGGAGCTGTTGTAGCGCTCGACGCTTTCCAGAATGATGCGCTTGGCTTCGGCCGCATCGCCCCAATTGCCGATCCGCACCCACTTTTCCTTTTCCAGGTCCTTGTAGTGGGTGAAGAAGTGCTCGATCTGCTGGAAGATGATGCTTGGCAGATCCTTGGTTTCGGCGACATCCGAATAATAGGGGAAGGTCGTATCGATCGGCACGCAGACGAGCTTTTCGTCGCCGCCGTGTTCATCCTCGAGATTGAGCACGCCGATCGGACGGGCCCGCACCACGCAGCCGGGAATGAAGGGGCTGCGCGAAATGACCAGCGCGTCGAGCGGGTCGCCATCGGGCGAAAGCGTGTGCGGCACGAAGCCGTAGTTCGCAGGATAGCGCATCGGCGTGTGCAGGATGCGGTCGACGAACAGGGCGCCCGATTCCTTGTCGAATTCGTATTTTACCGGTTCGCCGCCGGTCGGGACCTCGATAATGACGTTGAGGCTTTCGGGCGGATTGTCGCCGGTCGGAATCATTTCGATGCGCATTGCAGCTAATCTCTCGTTGTGGTCGGCCCCTCTCCCCAGAAAGACTTCGCGCCGCGCCTTATAGTCCGTCCGTCCGGGTAGCAACCCGCCTTGCTGCCTATTTCGTGCGCGCTGCCAGAAGCCGATCGAGACCCTGGGTGCCGCCCGACACCGGTTCGATCCACGGATAGCGCAGGCCGCCGTGATAGGGGATTTCCAGAGTATCGAAGCGTTCGCCCCGCTTGACCAGCAAGGTGATCGGTTCGCTCCCATCCTTGGCCGCGGTCACTGCATCGCGAATGACGTCCTTGGAATAGGCATCGCCGTTGACCGCGACAATCGTGGCGCCGTTGACGATACCGGCATCGAATGCAGGCCCATCCCACAAGGTGGAGGACACCTTGCCGTCGCCATCGAGAACGACGCCGAGCGAATAGAACAGGTCCAGCGACTTGCCGCTGGAACTGCGCCCTTCGGCATAGGGGTTCGGCGTGTCTTTCCAGACGAGGCGATAGCCGGCTTTTTCGAGACCGCGCACGGGGGCGGGCTGGTCGGGCTGGCGCAGCCGTGTGTCGAGGAATTCGGCCCAGTCGTAGGGATAGATCGCATTCAGCGTCTCGACGATTTCGTCGAAATCATAGGTCGACACGCCCCAGTCGCCATCGCTCTTGCCGAAGAATGCCTTGGCGAAGTCGTCGAGACCCTTGCGCCCCCTGGTGCCTTCGCGGATGATCTGGTCCGCTTCCAGCCAGGTGAGCGCGCCTTCGACATAATAGTCCTCGCTACGCTGGAGGGAGCTGTAGGGCAGGGGGCGCCGCGAATTGGTGATCGGGTCGTAAGTCGTATCCTCGACACTGCGCCAGGCACGGCCGGGCTGGCCTTCGGAATAATTGGCCACGGCATTGGCGAACATGCCCAGCACCGTGTCCTTTTCTTGCAGACCCGAACGAGCCGCCAGCACCCAACCCCAGAACTGGGTCTGGCCTTCGTAAACCCACATCAGCGAGTTCTGCATCGGGGTGCGATAGTCGGGCGTCCACAGGCCCTCTGGCCGGCGGAACTTGCCGTTCCAACTGTGAACCAGTTCGTGGCTGACGACGTTGCGGGCCCAATCCATCTTTTCCCAGTCGATCAGCGCTTCCGGCTCGTACTGGTTTTCGCTGGACCGGTGATGCTCCAGCCCGATCCCGCCCATGCGATCGGTCATCGCCAGCAGGAAATTGTAGTGATCGAAATGGCGCGCGCCGAAAACCGCATCCGCCTCGTCGATCAGCTTTTCGAAGGTGCGCAGGTTTTCAGGTGCAAGTTCGAGATATTTGGGCGCATCGGCCACTGCATCGAGCGTGACTTCGGGATCGAGCGACCATTGCTTCGCGTAACGGCCCGCGAAGATCGGCGAATCGACCAGCGTTTCGTAATCGACCGTTTCCCAGGTCACCGTGTCGCCGCTGCGCGCCTTGCCATCGAGCGCGGTGAACACTTCCCACCCTTTCGGAACGGTGACCGTAGGCTTGAACGCGATGCGGCGCGTGTAATGGCCTTCGGGGTAGAGGCTCATCGCTTCCCACTGAAGGTTGAGCATTTCCTGCGTCATGGTGATCCGTCCCTCGCGGCCGGTGACGGGCGAGGTGTGCATGAACTGTGCTGTTACTTCCGTGACACCTTCCGGCACGTCGACCACGAAGCGGAATACGTCGAGCGGATCGCGTTTCCATTCGAGTGGCTGGCCGTTGGCGCTGAAGCGGATGTTCGACAGCAGGTTGATCTGCCCGCGAGCGGAATGTTTCCCCGGCAGCCATTCGGGAAGCAGGAGGGCCAGTTCGCGCATTCCGGCAGGCACCGGGATNGTCTCGGTAACCGAATAGACCGCNCGGCGGGTATCGGTGGCATCGATATCAAGTCCGATCGTTCCACCGGGCCACGGCGTATCCTGGGGCAGTGGAGTNGCATCGCNAAGTTGCGGCGCGATCGGCGCGGAGTTGGTATCCGGCTGGGCCTGGAGCGGGCTAGAGACGAGCAGGGCAGCGACGAGCGTAGCGGGAACGGTGGTGATTTTCATGGCGGTGTAGATGCTTGGGTGGCCCGCGGAAGGCAAGGGCGCCCTCGACCAGCGGCACGCTCGGCTCCACCGACGTGCAGAAGGGCGGCGGCGTGCCGACCGCTTGCTGCCGAGGCCCAACGCACCTAAAGCGCGCGCCATGAGCAAGACCCCGCAAGCCATCCGTGGCACCCAGGATATTTTCGGCGCCGATGCCGAGGCTTTCGCCTTCGTGGTCGAAACCTTCGAGCGTGTGCGCAAGCTCTATCGCTTCCGCCGCGCCGAAATGCCGGTGTTCGAGAAGACCGAGGTATTCAGCCGCGCGATCGGCGAGACGACCGACGTGGTCTCGAAGGAAATGTACAGCTTCGACGATCGCGGCGGCGAGAGCCTGACCCTGCGTCCCGAATTTACCGCCGGGATCGCCCGCGCATTTCTGTCGAACGGCTGGCAGCAGCATGCCCCGGTAAAGCTGGCGACGCATGGGCCGCTGTTCCGTTACGAGCGCCCGCAGAAGGGGCGGTATCGCCAGTTCCACCAGATCGACGCCGAAATCATCGGTGCGGGGGAACCACAAGCAGATGTCGAGCTGCTGACCATGGCCGACCATTTGCTGAAGGAACTGGGCATCGAGGGCGTCACGTTGCACCTCAACACGCTGGGCGATGGCGACAGCCGCGAGGCATGGCGCGCCGCGTTGGTCGAGCACTTCCGCGAAGTGAANGACGAACTGTCCGAAGATTCGCAGGAGCGGCTGGAGAAGAATCCGCTGCGCATTCTCGACAGCAAGGATCGCCGCGACCAGCGTTTCGTTGCCGATGCGCCGAAGATCGACGATTTCCTGACGGATGAAGCGAAAGCCTTCTTCGATGCAGTGACCAGCGGCCTCGATGCCGCGGGCGTGAAGTGGACGCGCGCGGAAAGCCTGGTGCGCGGGCTCGACTATTACCGCCACACGGCGTTCGAATTCATCCCCGACGAGGGCAGCGAAGCGGCAGGCAAACTCGGGAGCCAGAGCACGATTCTCGGCGGCGGACGCTATGACGGGCTGATGGAAAGCCTTGGCGGTGCGCCTACGCCCGCGGTCGGTTGGGCTGCGGGGATCGAACGGTTGGCGATGCTGGTGGGCGACAAGGTCGAGCCGAAAGCGGATGTGGTCATGGTGGTCGAAAACGACGAACTTACGAACCGCGCCATTGCGGCTATCGGCAAGATCAGGGCCGCCGGACATTCCGCCGAGCTGATGGCATCGGGCAGTGCGCGCAAGCGGTTCGACAAGGCGGTCAAGGCCGGCGCTGAAACTATCGTTGCCTTCGATCTGCGCGATGGTGCAGAAAACATGCGTATCAAGGCCGACGACTCAGCACGCGCGTAGCAATCGAGAAGATCCTCGGCTGATCATGCAAATCCCAGCCGAACGCCTCGACCAGATCACTCATCGCTTCGCCGAGCTCGAGGCGCGGATGGCGTCTGGCCAGCTTGAAGGCGATGACTTCGTTCAGGCGAGCCGTGATTATGCCGAACTCGAACCGGTGGCGAAGGTCGCGTCCGAGGTTCAGGCGATGCGGGCGGAGCTTGTCGATCTTGAGGAAATGCTCGCCGATCCGGAAATGAAAGCGATGGCCGAAGAGGAAATCGCTGCGCTGAAGAAGCGCCTGCCCGAGGCTGAGCATTCGCTGGCCGTCGCCATGCTGCCGCGCGACAGCGCCGATGCCAAGCCCGCCATGCTCGAAATCCGCGCGGGGACGGGCGGCGATGAGGCAGCGCTGTTCGCGGGCGATCTTTATCGCATGTACGAGCGTTTCGCGGCCGAGCAGGGCTGGAAGGTCGAGCCGGTCAGCATGAGCGCAAGCGAGGTCGGCGGNTTCAAGGAAATCGTCGCCAATGTGACCGGCACCGGCGTTTTNGCGAAATTGAAGTTCGAAAGCGGTGTGCACCGCGTGCAGCGCGTGCCCGAGACCGAAAGCGGCGGACGCATCCATACCTCTGCCGCGACCGTGGCNGTCCTGCCCGAGCCGGACGAGGTCGACGTGCAGATCGATCCGACCGACCTCAAGATCGATACCTATCGCGCCAGCGGNGCGGGNGGGCAGCACGTCAACACCACCGACAGCGCGATCCGCATCACGCACNTGCCCACGAACACGGTGGTCACCTGCCAGGACGGCCGCAGCCAGCACAAGAACCGCGAAAAGGCGATGCAGGTNNTGCGNACCCGGCTNTACGATGCGCAGCGCGAGGCGACGCAAGGGGCCGAAGCNGAAGCGCGCAAGGCCATGGTNGGCAGCGGCGACCGGTCCGAGCGCATNCGCACCTANAATTANCCGCAGGGCCGGGTGACCGACCACCGGATCGGTCTGACGCTGCAGAAACTGCCGCAGATCATTGCCGGGCCGGGCCTTGGCGAACTGGTCGATGCTTTGATCGCCGAGGATGAAGCAAAGCGGCTTGCCGCAATGGCCGAATAAGGCCGTGGTCTGCGTGACCCGATGGATGGCCGCATGACCATTGCCGACGCGATCCGCGCGGCAGCGGAGCGGCTTAGCGCCACCAGTGATACCGCCCGGCTCGATGCCGAACTGCTGATGGCGCATGTGCTGGGCGTGTCACGTTCCCAACTGCTGCTGTTGCGGATGCGCGACGAGGCTGCGCCGCATGCGGCCGGTTTCGATCGGCTGGTTGAGCGACGCGCGGCCCAAGAGCCTGTGGCGCATCTGCTGGGCGTACAGGAATTCTTCGGGCTCGAGTTCGCCGTGACCCCCGATACGCTGATCCCGCGCGGCGACAGCGAAACGATCGTCCAGGCAGCGCTCGATTGTGCCCCGCAGGATGCCCGCGTGCTCGACATGGGGACAGGGTCGGGCGCGCTGCTGCTGGCTTTCCTGCACGAGCGGCCCGGTGCAAGGGGGGTGGGCATCGACGCCTCTGCTGCTGCTCTTGCCGTGGCCAGCGCCAATGGCCAGCGGCTGGGGCTGGCGAAACGCGCGCAATTTGTACAAGCAAACTGGCTGGAGGCGGGCTGGGAGCACGATCTGGGCCGTTTCGATCTGGTGCTGTGCAATCCCCCCTATGTTGAAAGCGATGCCAACCTCGATCCCGACGTGCGCGAATTCGAGCCGGCTACGGCGCTGTTCGCCGGGCCGGAAGGGCTTGACGACTATCGGGCCATAGTCCCACAGCTTGGCAAGCTGCTTGTGCCCGGCGGCGTCGCGATATTCGAAATAGGGGCAGGGCAGGCCGAAGCCGTCGGAGCTATCGCGAGCGAATCGGGCTTCGCCGCGGAGACGCGCCGCGACCTTGCCGATCGACCGCGCGCACTGATCCTGAGATAAAAGACTTGGCAAAGGCGATTCGAACGCTTAACTCTGGCCCCAGGCCAGTGGTGCGCGGCTAACGCCTCCCCACCGGTTCCAGCTCCGACATTGCAGTTTTGGTGCGAGGCTCCGGCCCCGCATACCATGCACAAACCGGGGCACGCGAACTGCGACAGGCGCAGGCGCGCAAGGGGTCACGCGGCCAGTTGTGGACCGGTTTTATGGTTTACGCCGCGCATTTAATGAGGACCAGCTACCCTTGAACAACAATCGCAATAATAACCGCCGTCGCGGACGCGGGAATAATCGCAATCAGGGCGGCGCCAATTCGGGCAACCGGATCGACAGCCGCGCTCGCGGCAATGCCCCGCAACTGCTCGACAAGTACAAGAAGCTTGCCCAGGACGCCCAGCATAATGGCGACCGCGTGCAGGCCGAATATTATCTGCAGTTCGCCGACCATTATTTCCGTGTGATCGCCGACAACAAGGCCCGTCAGGACGAAGCGAAGGCGAAGCGCCACGACGAGCGCGGACACAACCAGTCGGACGATGACGACGATGATGACGACGGTGATGATCGCCGCAACAATCGTCGCCCGCGCGGTCGCCGCGACGATCAGGACGACGACAATCGCAAGCCGCGCGCTCGCCGCGACGATCGGGATGACGATGAAGACGAGGTGCGCCAGCCGCGCGCTCGCCGTTCCGAGAACGAAGACGACGGTGCTCGCAAGCCGCGCGGTCGCAAACCGCGCAACGACGATGCCGCCGATGGCGAAAGCGAGTTCGAGCCTTCCGAAAATCCGTTCACACGCCGCGACGAAGAGGGCGAAGCACCCAAGAAGCGTCGCGCACCGCGCAAGCCCAAGACGAGCGATAGCGCGGCGGGAAGCGATGGCGGTATCGATGCCACCGTGCTGCCGCCATCGATCGGCGCGAACGATTCCGATGAAAAGCCCGCACCGCGCCGCCGTCGGCGCAAGCAGGAAGACGATAGCGAAGTAAGCGCTGTCGGTTGATCGCGCTTGCAGTGCTGACCTGACGAATTAAGGGACAGGCCGATGGAGAAAATCCCCGGCTTGGCCCGATCGCACCCGAATATTGCCGCGCTCTTGCTGGGCGCGGCATCCGCTTTCGGTTTCCAGCCCCTTCATCTGTGGCCGCTCGGCCTGGCGGCGATGGGGGCTTTCGGCTGGCTGGCCTTTCATTCGCCAAGCTGGAAACGCGCGCTTCTGGCCGGNTGGCTGTTCGGCGTCGCCCATTTCACCGTNACCGACAACTGGATCGCNACNGCCTTTACNTATCAGGCGGAAATGCCNGCGATCCTCGGTTGGGCTGCCGTTCCGCTGCTGGCNCTGTATCTCGCCGTNTGGCCCGCCTTTGCCACCTGNGCGGCCTGGCTGATCGCGCGCCGGGCAAACCTCCTCGCCTTTGCCCTAGCCTTCGGCGCCATGTGGATCGCAGCCGAATGGCTGCGTAGCTGGGTTTTCAGCGGTTACAGCTGGGGGCCGTTCTCCATGATGATGCTGGGCCCGTGGGATCGACCGGGCTTTGCCGTCCTCCTGCCTTATGCCGGCAGTTATGCCCTGTCGGGGATAACGGTCGCGCTCGCCGTCGCACTTGTCTGGTTCGCGCAGGCGAAACGGTTCGTAGGCATCGGGCTTGTCTGTTTCGTGGTTGCTATGGTCTATTTCCCCGCTGGGAAGGGCCGCGACGGGAGTTTGCCGCTGACGCTGGTGCAGCCCAATCTGCGACAGGACGAGATCGACGATGCTTCCAAGTTCGAAGAACAATTCCAGCGCATTGCCGGGCTGAGCCGCGCCGAAGGGCCGCAAAGCCGGCGCCTGGTACTGTGGCCGGAAAGCGGCATCCCCGACTACCTGCGCGATGGCTATCCGCAGCGGTACTACACCCAGATGACGGCGGCGGGCGATCCCGCCTTCGCCCGCGCACGCGTGGGGCAGGCCATCGGTCCGGACAGCCTGTTGCTGACCGGTGTCGTGGANCTCGANATCGGAATGNTCGACGGNCGCGAAAAAGCGGTGGGNGCGTATAACACGGTCACCTCGGTCGATCCGCAGGGTCAATTGGGCGAGAGATACGCCAAGGCGCATCTGGTGCCGTACGGCGAATACCTGCCGATGCGCGGTCTGCTCGAGCCACTGGGCCTTTCGCGGCTCGTTGCCGGGACAATCGATTTCATCCCGGGACCGGGCCCGCAGACCCAGGACCTGAGCGACTATGGGCGCGCGGGCATGCAGATCTGCTACGAAATCGTGTTCTCCGGCGAAGTGGTGGACCGGGCCAACCGCCCCGATTATATCTTCAACCCGTCGAANGATGGCTGGTTCGGCCTCTGGGGACCGCCNCAGCACCTTGCGCAGGCGCGNATGCGTGCTGCGGAAGAAGGACTACCGGTGNTGCGATCCACTACCACCGGGATCAGCGCCGTGATCGATGCTCGCGGCGTTGTNCNCGAGCATATCGGGCGCAATGTTGCAGGGCGGATCGATACGCTCGTACCTCCGCCGCANGCTGCCACGCCCTTNGCCCGACTTGGCCACTGGCTCACNCTGCTTTGGGGCGNCGCTNTGCTTGCGCTTTCGCTGGTTGCCATACGGCNCANGGAAGGCTACCGCGGGNAAGACACATAAAGACTTCTTTATATCAGGATTTCGATCTCTATGCGCACCAGTTTCCTGTTCACATCCGAGAGCGTTTCGGAAGGGCACCCCGATAAGGTTTCGGATCAGATTTCCGACGCCATCGTAGATCTGATGCTGGCCAAGGATGCGGAAGCGCGCGTGGCTTGCGAAACCATGACGACCACCCAGCGGGTCATCCTGTCGGGCGAAATTCGCTGCGCGCCCATGTACGACGCCAAGAATTCCGACTGGGCCGTCAACGGGGGTTGGGCCCCCGGTGCGAAGGAAGAGATCGAGCGCGCTGTTCGCCAGACCGTGCGCGATATCGGCTATGAGCAGGACGGTTTTCACTGGAAAACGCTGACCTTCGAAAACCACCTTCACGGCCAGTCATCCGAGATCGCCCAAGGCGTGGATGCAAGCGGCAACAAGGACGAAGGTGCAGGTGATCAGGGCATCATGTTCGGATTCGCATGCGACGAGACGCCCGATCTCATGCCGGCGACCCTCGACTATAGCCACAAGATCCTCGAACAGCTGGCCGCTGACCGCAAGAGCGGCACTGCGCCCTTCCTCGAGCCCGACGCAAAGAGCCAGGTTACGCTGCGCTATGAAAACGGCAAGCCGGTGGCCTGCACCGCAGTGGTCGTTTCGACCCAGCATGGCAAAGGCTATCATGAGGGCGAAAAGGAAGCCGAACTCAAGTCCTATGTGAAAAAGGTGGTCGGCGACATCATGCCCGAAGGCTGGCTGACCGACGATACCGAATGGCATATCAATCCCACCGGGGCGTTCGAAATCGGCGGACCCGATGGTGATGCCGGCCTTACCGGCCGCAAGATCATCGTCGATACTTATGGCGGTGCAGCCCCGCATGGCGGCGGCGCATTCAGCGGAAAGGACCCGACCAAGGTCGACCGTTCAGCTGCCTATATCACCCGCTATCTGGCGAAGAACATCGTGGCGGCTGGACTTGCCAAACGCTGCACCATCCAGCTGTCCTATGCGATCGGAGTATCCAAGCCTCTCTCGCTGTATGTTGATACGCACGGCACCAGTGCCGATGGCGTCACCGATGAGGCACTCGAGGACGCGATCCGCGGGATCGAGAAACTGGGTGGTCTTACCCCGCGCGGTATCCGCATGCATCTTGGACTGAACAAACCGATCTATCGCCAGAGCGCGGCCTATGGCCATTTCGGTCGTCAGGCCGATGGCGAGCACTTCCCCTGGGAGCGCACCGATCTGGTCGACGATCTGAAGGCTGCGCTAAACTAACGGTCAGCCGTGTTCTCCCTTGCGCGGGCTGGGGCGATCGAGTGCCAGCTCCGCATCGGAGAAGGTAAGGGGCGTGCGTACGCCGGGAATTCCATCGAGATCGAGACGCATGCCGCGGGCCTTCACCTGAGGGTCGTCGAACACGGCATCCACGGCGTTGACGCGGCCGGCCGGAATCCCAGCCGCCGCGCAATCGGCAAGCAATTCGTCCATCTGCCACTTGGACGTTTCACCTGCGATAATCGCATCGAGCTCTTCGCGATTGGCCAGGCGTCCCTCGTTGGTGGCAAAGCGTTCGTCGGCCAGCAGATCGTTACGACCGAGTAGGGTCAGGAGGCGGCGGAACAGGCCGTCGTTGGCAGGTGCGAGCACGACCTTGCCATCGGCGACGGGGAATACGCCATAGGCGCTGACCTGTGCGTGCTCGTTACCCATTCGGGGTGGATTTTCGCCGGTAGTGAGAAAATGCATCGCCTGGCTGGCAAGCAAACCTACCGAACAGTCCAGCAGTGCCATGTCGACATGCTGTCCGCGACCTGTCCGCGCGCGCATGGCGAGCGCGGCCTGAATGCCGATAACGGAGTATAGTCCGCAGGTGAGGTCCGATATGGAAATGCCCATCTTCATCGGCTGCCCCTGCGGCTCGCCCGTCAGGGCCATGAAACCGCTCATCGCCTGAATTACGAAATCGTAGCCTGCTTCGTGCGCACGCGGTCCCGTCTGCCCGAACCCCGTAATCGAGCAATAAACGAGCCGGGCGTTGACCTGGGCGAGGCTTTTATAGTCGAGGCCGAATTTCGTCAGTGTCCCGGTTTTGAAGTTTTCGAGCACTACGTCGGCTGAGGATGCCAGATCATGGATACGAGCCAGATCATCCTCGTCTCTGAAATCAGCGATAATCGAACGCTTCCCCCGATTGGCGGCGTGGTAATAGGCGGCTTCACGTTCCCCGTGGTCGCGCTCAATCCAGGGTGGGCCCCATTTGCGGGTCCCATCGCCATCGGGGCTTTCCACTTTGATCACGTCGGCACCGAGGTCGGCGAGGATCTGGCCAGCCCACGGGCCTGCCAGGACGCGCGCAAGTTCGAGTACTTTCAGCCCGGCGAGGGGAGCGTTGGGGTTGCGAGGGGTATCGAGCCACATGGCGTGTGGCTTGCGCGGCAGCTTCGCGACGGTCAAGTCACTCCATGCCAACGGATGCGGCGAGGCGGCCGATGGCATCAAGGAATTCTTCGCGGAAATCCTGAACCACTTGCCTGCTGGGACGAACCTGTTCGACCAACCCCACGCCCTGACCCACGAAATAACTTACCAGCTCGTTCGCCCCCGTATTGCCCGACGCAGCTTCCCGTTCGATCCGGGCGAAGGCGGGTTCGGAGACCATCCCCATCAGTGGCATGGGGAGGGTCCCCGGACCGCCGGGCGCATCCCAGGCATCGTGCCATGCTGTCTTAAGTTGGCGCGCGGGTTTGCCAGTCCGGCTGCGCGAGCGGACCGTATCGCGACTGCGCGCTGCGACCATCTTGGCCCGGAAAGCCTCGCTCGTTTCCGCTTCGGGTGTGGCGAGCCAGACCGACCCCGTCCATGCTCCCTGTGCACCCGCCGCCATCATTCCGGCCATCTGACCCCCGGTCATGATGCCCCCGGCGGCGAGCACCGGGATATCGTAANCGTGGTGGGCGAGTTCGCGCACGACCTCGGGGACGAGCACCAGCGTCGATACTTCGCCGCAGTGGCCGCCCGCTTCCGTGCCCTGCGCAACGATGATGTCGACACCCGCTTCGGCCTGGCGGATGGCATGTTCCTTAGCCCCGACCAGAGCAACTACCGGCACACCGCGCTGCTTGCCTTCCTTTATCATCGCGGGCGGGGCAATGCCCAATGCGTTGGCAATCAGCCGGATGGGATGGCGGAATGCGACTTCCATCAGGGCAAGGCCGTTCTCGGGGGTGATGCCCATGCGTTCTCGGAGGATCGGCATCTCGGCTTCGGGCGCAATTCCATATTGGCCGAGAACGGAATTGACGAAGCCTTGATAGGCGGGATCGATAGCCGCAGCCCGGCTCTTGTTATCGGACAATTCGCTGACGCGAGGATCGATCACTTCGGGAACGAGAACATCCACGCCGTAAGGTGCCCCGTCCACATGCGAATCGATCCAGGCAAGCTCTTCCTCGAGCTGCTCGGGACTGAAGCGCGTAGCGCCCAGCACCCCGAACCCGCCCGCCTTGCTGACGGCAGCCACAACGTCGCGACAGTGGCTGAATGCGAAGAGCGGAAACTCCGCCCCAGTCAGTTCGCATATGCGGTTCATCGGCATGGGCATGTCCTCCTGGGAGACACCCTATCCCGCGCACTCGGCTGTGCAAGCCGCCTTTACGGGCGGGTCATCGTAACTGGAGCGTCGCCGGGCGATGGCTTCCACCGGGTTTCAGGCGGAAATACCTCGTCAAGAGTACCCTTTTGCCAGGCCCCGTAAACGGGGTTCGGTACGAGAAACCAGCCATTGCCCCAAAGCTGTGCGTATTCGCCGCGCGCGACCATTGTCCGCCGCGCGGCAATCGCACTTTCATCTGCGTTGAATACGTCGGCAAAATCGCCGAGATTGTCGCCTGCCATGGCGATCACGCAGTAATTCTCGGCTATCTTCGCCCGGCGCCCATCCTTGCGGCTTCCCATATCGTCGTCGCCGCGCAGAAACAGGGTTTGCCCGTGTACAGCCGGCCCGGTCCCCGCTGCTTCGATCGCTGCCACGGCACCAGCAGCGGTGTCCGAATCGCGGTTGGTGTTGAAAATGACCGTAATTCCGGCTTCACGNAGGCGGCGCAGGCCGGTCACTGCACCAGGAACCGGTTGCGCGATCCCGGCACCGTTATTGGCCCATTGTGCCCATTCGTCGGCATCGAACGGCTTACCCGTCAGTGCCTGCCAGTATTCATAGCCAGTATTAAGCAGCACCGTCTCGTCGACNTCGAACACGGCTGCAAATGGTTTGGCTGTGCCGTCGGCCTTGATGCAGGACGTCGTTCCGATCCCGCCAGTGGTCCCGTCTGGCAGACCCATAGGAACCGATTGCGGAGTCTTTCGCTGGCGGACCACGGCGATCGAGTAATCGGCGATCTGACGCCAGGTCTGGATAGACGCCGCTGCAGCTTCACCCGAACCGTAGAGCCAGCGCATGGTGTTCGGCGCCGTTTTCTCGTTCCCCGCCGTCGCGAGGCCAGCGACAGGGCCCGAATTCATGGTCGCGCAACCGGCTAAGGCCACTGCGCTGGCGGCGAGGGTCAAAATTTGTTTCATTTAAAACGGTCCAGAACGATCAAGAGAATGCAAGTCGCGGGATTTGCCACAGCAAGCCATGGAAACGCAATCGACTGTATCAACGACCGGAAGCGGCTGACTATGTACGCGCCACAGGCTCGTCCGGCCAAGAGACTCGCGTCGAAATCGACCTTGTGCCTCCTGAAAATTGATAACATTCACAATACTTCGATAATTGTGCAGCGCAGCAGGAAGGCGCGCCGAAGCCGCTGACGCAAGTTAAGGGAAATCATTGCATTATTGACGAGGTTGCGAAGTTTGTTGCGCATTATGCAATCAAAATTGTCCTTTTCGCACTTGCACAAAAACCGCCTGGCGCGCATATCTCCTCGTGCCTTTTAGGCATCCTCTCCCAAGACTTTTAAGCCCGGTTGGTTTTCCAGCCGGGCTTTTTTCTGGCCTGAGCGGACCCGCGCGGCGTCTTCCTTCATTGTATCTCACAGGGGCCACCCCCAAGTGAACCGGCAAGACGAACAGGAACGGGAATACGACCCAATGGCCGATGCGGATGCTGCGACAGCGGTAGAAGAAAAGACAGTGAGATTGCAGGTCGCAGCAGCGCGACAGGAAGAAAGTGGTCAGGGTATCGCGCGCATGCCGCGTTCTGCTTTCCAGGCGTTGGGGATCACCGAGGGCGATGTCGTCGAGATTACCGGAAAGCGCGCAACTGCTGCCATCGCCATGGCCGCTTATGACGAAGATCAAAGTCTCGATGTGGTGCGGCTCGACGGTCTCCAGCGCGGGAATGCGCAGGTCGGGTCGGGCGAACATGTGAATGTGGTCGTCGCCGAATCGCGCCCTGCGACCCGGGTCGTGTTTGCGCCGGCGCAGCGGGAAATGCGTTTGCAGGGCCCGGCGCAGGCGCTGAAGCGCAACTTCTTCAGGAAACCTCTTGTCGCGGGTGACCTTGTGGCGACGACCGGACAGCAGCCGGTTCAGAATATGCCACCGGAAGTGCGCCGCATGTTCAACGCACCGGCCTATGCCCTCACGCAGATTCGCCTGAGCGTGGTCGCGACGACACCCAAGGGCATCGTCCACATCGACGAGAATACAGAGGTTGAGCTGCGCGCCGAGTTCGAGCCGCCGCGCGATGCGCGTGCGGTCGTCAATTATGACGATGTCGGCGGCATGGGTGAAACCATCCAGCAATTGCGCGAGATGGTCGAGTTACCCTTGCGTTACCCAGAATTGTTCACGCGCTTGGGTGTCGATCCGCCCAAAGGCGTTTTGCTGCACGGCCCGCCGGGAACGGGCAAGACCCGGCTTGCTCAGGCCGTCGCCAATGAAAGCGATGCCAACTTCTTCACCATCAACGGTCCCGAGATCATGGGGTCGGGCTATGGCGACAGCGAAAAAGCACTGCGTGAAGTGTTCGAGCAGGCGACGAAGTCAGCACCGGCCATCATCTTCATAGACGAGATCGATTCGATCGCGCCGAAGAGAGATCGCGTTCCGGGCGAAGCGGAGAAGCGGCTGGTTGCGCAGCTTCTGACCCTGATGGACGGGCTGGAGGCCCGCTCGAACCTGGTCGTGATTGCTGCGACCAACCGGCCTGAAGCGATTGACGAGGCATTGCGCAGACCTGGACGCTTCGACCGCGAGATCGTGATCGGTGTGCCCGACGAAAGCGGGCGCCGGGAAATTCTTGGCATCCACACACGCGGCATGCCGCTGGGCGACAGGGTCGACCTGAACGAACTGGCCAAGGCGACTTACGGCTTCGTCGGGGCAGATATCGCAGCGCTTGCCCGAGAAGCAGCGATCGACGCGGTGCGGCGGATCATGCCGCGCATCGATCTGGACGAACGAACCATTCCGCCTGAAGTGCTCGACGATCTATATGTCGGCCGCGAGGATTTCCTCTCTGCGCTGAAGCGTATCCAGCCAAGCGCCATGCGCGAAGTCATGGTTCAGGTGCCCAATGTCGCATGGTCGGATATTGGCGGGGTCGGCGATGCCATCGGCAAGCTCAAGGAAGGCATCGAACTGCCGATGAAGAACCCTGAGGCGTTTCATCGTCTCGGTATCCGGCCTGCTCAGGGCTTTTTGCTTTATGGACCTCCCGGTACAGGGAAAACCTTGCTGGCAAAGGCCGTCGCCAAGGAGGCGAAGGCGAACTTCATTTCGATGAAAAGCTCGGACTTGCTATCCAAATGGTATGGCGAAAGCGAACAGCAGATCGCACGGATGTTCAAACGGGCCAGGGCNGTCGCGCCCTGCGTCGTGTTNATCGACGAGATCGACAGTCTGGTTCCGGCACGNGGAAGCGGGCAGGGCGAACCNCAGGTGACCGGNNGGGTGGTGAATACCATTCTGGCCGAAATGGACGGGCTCGAAGAATTGCAGTCGGTGGTGGTGATTGGTGCGACCAATCGTCCCACTCTGGTCGATCCNGCGCTGCTGCGCCCGGGCCGCTTCGACGAACTGGTTTATGTCGGAACACCCGACAAGGGCGGTCGCGAACAGATCCTGCGNATNCANACGAAGGACATGCCGCTGGCTGACGACGTCAATCTGGTCGATGTAGCTTCGAAGACCGAACGCTTTACCGGCGCGGACCTGGAAGACGTGGTGCGCCGGGCAGGCCTCAACGCGCTCCACCGAGCAGGTGGCGACGTGCAGGAAGTGACCGGTGCCGATTTCACCGAGGCNTTGGGAGANAGCCGCGCNACCGTGACGTCTCAGATGGAAGCGGAGTACAANAAGNTGCAGGGCGAACTGAANAAGCGCGCTGCAGATGTGCGACCGATCGGNTTCGTTTACGAAGGAATGGTCGAAAGCACGCGTGACGAGAAGCACGCGNCGCCNGCCGGGGACTAAGCTCCGGTTGCGCGCTGGTTCGCCGCTTCCACTTCGAGGCGGTGGCGGATCAGCGCGTCTGGCTGGTTCTGTTTGATCCAGCCGAGCATGTGTTCGCGGACTTCGCAGCGCAGCGTCCATAAGTCGCCAATCGTCTCTGCGCTCATCGACAGACGCAACTCGACGCTTTCCGGATAGGCTTCGGTCATCAGCAATTCCAGATTGCGCCCATCCCACAACGGATTGGATTGAACGAAGCGTTCGAATTCCTCGCGGATCGGATCGATCTCGGCGATGGGATCGAGATGCAGCATGACCGGCCCTGTCAGCCGCTCGCTTACCCGCGACCAGTTTTCGAAACTCTGGTCGAGAAAGCGTGTCGTAGGAACGACCAGGACGCGTTCGTCCCAAGTGCGGACCGTCACGAAGCTCATCCGGATTTCTTCCACGCGCCCGGCCTGATCATCGACCTTGACCAGATCCCCAATCCGTAGAGGCTGTGTCAAAGCCATCTGTAGTCCGGCAATAAGCGATTTGAGTGCAGGCTGCGCAGCGGCGCCCACTGCCAAGGCGGCGAGACCTGCCGAGGCCAGCATTGTAGTCCCGACATCGCGAACACCGGGGATGTTGAGCATGATCAGGGAAATCGTGATGATGACGATCCCGACCTTTACCGTGCGCGACAGGATCGCGATCCGTGTGAGGCGACCACGGTGCGCGACCGGGTCTCCCGAAAACCCGATTTGGCTCTCAAATCCGAGAGCGAGACCGCGTACGGCAGAATAGGCGACCCATCCTACCACGGCGGGGATCAGAAAGCGTGTCAGGATATCCCAGCCGCGGCCAGTCAGCGCATCGTTCTCTGCGGAAATGGCAACCGCGAACGCTATCGCGGCCCATCGCAGCGGTTTACGGACTGCTTCGACTAGAACATCGTCGAAGACACTGGTCGATGTCCGCGCAATTCGACGCATAATGGCGAACACGATCCAGTGTATCACGACGGCGATCAATATGGATGCCGCAAGCGCGATCAACGTGTGGATCAGGCCTTCGACGGAGATCGGCCAATTGGCAGGATAGTAGCGGTCAAACATCGGCGTAATCGGTATGGAGGCACGCTGGGTAGCGCAAGTCCAAGCAGCCGGTGCCTTAATCCGTCACAGGCAATACGATCGAGACTTGCAAGCCGTCCTTGGTGAAGTTGCGTTCGAATGTCCCGCCGAACTGACGGGCAGCACTGGTCATGAGCAGGCTGCCGAAACCCTTGCGTTCCGGCAGTTCCTCCAGATCGGCACCGCTTTCGCGCCAGGTTAGCGTGAGCATGCCATCATCTTCCGTCCAGCTGACATGGACTGTGCCCTTGTTTTTCCACGCTCCGTATTTGACGGCATTTGTGGTCAGTTCGTGCAGAACGAGACCCAAAGGCGTAACACGCTTGGCCGGCAGCATGACGTCTGGACCTTCGATCTCGGCCGGATGCTTGCTGGAGCGATACGGAGCGAGCGAGGTTTCGACCAATGCGCGGAGCGAGGCGACGGGCCTCTCCAGCTCGCCCTGACTGACTTCGTGCGCGGTCAGCAGCGCGCGAATGCGCTGAGCGATACTGTCGGTGACTTCCTTCGCTTCGGGCTTATCGCGCGCGCTCATCTGGACGATCGCGAGGATGACGGCGAACAGGTTCTTCACCCGGTGATTGAGTTCGCGTGCNAGCAAATCGGCGCGATCGCGCGCTTCGCTGACTGCGGCTGCCTGCGATGCTTCNGCTTCNGCCCGCGCNGCGCGACCGACAAGGCGCGCCCCTGCCAGCATGGCGATGATGAGCAGCACGAANAGGGCGCCGAGNAGCGGCAGAACCCGAGCTTCACTTCGNGCAGCTTCGGCAGCGCGTTCCGCAAGAATCCGGCTTTCGATATCTTCCATTTCCGCAATGGCGCGAACCAGCCGCTCCATCGCTTCGACGCCCTCGTCCGTGAGCGTCGCACGGCGGGCATCGAGCAGACGACCATTTTCGAGCAGTTCGACACTTTCAGCCATCTCATCGAACTTGGCGCGCGCCAGCGCATCGATCTGATCGATCAGTTCGACCTGCCGCGCCGTCGCATCATCACCGAGGAGCACGCGTACCCGATCGAGTGACGGCTCCAGCTGTTCGCGGGCCATCTGGTAAGGTGCAAGATACCGCCGATCGAGCGTGATGAGATAACCGCGCTGGCCGGTCTCGCCACTAAGCGCGGCGCTGTTGATCTGGCGCAGCTCTTCCAGCACCTCGACCGTACGTTCGACCTGACGGCGCTGTGCGCGTTCGGCCTCTACGGTCTGATAGGCTAGAACGATGGTCGCAAACATGGCCGCTGCGATGACAAGCAGCAGCGCCACATTCATCCAGCGCGGGTTTCGCGTACGCGCGACGAAGTCTTCGATCTCGCTCAGTGTGCTGCCCCCCAACTGGTTCCGGTACCGATATCGACACCTAGCGGAACGTCAAGCTTTACAGACGGTTCGGCGGCACTGACCATAACGTTTTCGATGACCTTGCGCGCTGCATCGACATCGCTTTCGGGCAGTTCGAACACCAATTCGTCGTGGACCTGAAGCAGCATCTGCACATGAGCGAGCCCTGCAGCTTCCAAGGCAGGCATCATGCGAACCATCGCCCGCTTGATAATATCGGCGCTGGTCCCCTGGATCGGAGCATTGATGGCTGCCCGCTCGCTTCCCTGGCGTTCCGCTTGGTTCTTCGACCCTATCCGCGGGAACCAGGTCTTGCGACCGAACAGCGTTTCCGAATAGCCGCATTCTCGGACCTGCTCGAGGGTGCGGACGATGTATTTCTGGATGCCGGGAAAACGCTGGAAATAGGTGTCGATCATGGCCTGAGCCTCGTCGGCTTCNACNCCGAGGCGACCTGCAAGNCCCCAGCGNGATATACCNTAGAGGATGGCGAAATTGATCGTTTTTGCGCGCGCGCGCGTATCGCGATTGACCTCGCCGAACATTTCGCTGGCCGTGCGCGANTGAATGTCCTCGCCGTTGGCGAAGGCTTCCTTCAGGCTTGGCACGTCAGCCATGTGCGCGGCCAGGCGAAGCTCGATCTGCGAATAGTCGGCAGCCAGGAGTACGTTGCCGTCCTGGGCAACGAACGCTTCGCGAATCTGGCGCCCTATTTCTGTACGAATGGGAATGTTCTGAAGGTTCGGATCGGTTGAAGACAGGCGACCCGTCTGTGCACCGACCAGGCTATAGCTGGTATGGACACGCCCGGTTTCGGGATTGATCGCCTGCTGGAGGGCGTCTGTATACGTGCTCTTCAACTTGGCGAGCTGCCGCCATTCCAGCACCTTGTCGGCGATTTCCGCTCCATCGGCGGACAGNCGNTCCAGTACGCTCTGATCCGTGGAGTATTGCCCGCTCTTCCCCTTCTTGCCACCTTTGTAGCCCAGCTGGTCAAACAGCACTTCACCTAGCTGTTTGGGGCTGCCGACGGTGAATTCGCGCTCGGCTATGCCGTGGATTTCCTTCTCCAGCCGCGCCGTCTCGCTCGCAAATTCTTCCGACAACCGCGCCAGCTGGGCGCGATCAACCTTGATGCCATGACGTTCCATGCCGGCGACGACAGGCACGAGGGGCCGATCGACGCGCTGATAGATTNTCGTGCCGCCTTCAACGGCGAGTCGGGGCTTGAGCAATTTATACAGACGCCAGGTTACGTCGGCGTCTTCCGCGGCATATTCCGTCGCCTTGTCGAGCGGCACTTCACCGAAGGGAATCGCCTTCTTCCCGGTGCCGCATATTTCCTTGAAGGTAAGACAGGTGTGGCCAAGGTGGCGGTCCGCAAGCTCGTCCATCCCGTGTCCGCCGCCGATGCCGTCGAGCTGACGGCCGGCGTCCAGATCGAAGCTGATGATCATCGTATCTTCGACAGGGGATACCGCAATGCCATTGCGAGCGAGGACGTTGAGGTCGTATTTGCCGTTGTGGAAGACTTTCGTAACGGCATCGCTTGTCAGCAGTGGTCGCAGAGCGGCGAGCGCGGCAGCCTTTTCGATCTGCTCCGGCCGTTCTGCAAACATATCGTTCCCGCCATGACCCAAGGGGATGTAGCATGCATCGTTCGGACCGAGCGCCAGGCTGATCCCGACCAGATCGCACAGCATGCAATCGAGTGAACTGGTTTCCGTATCCACGGCAACGAGCCGGGCGGCATGCGCGCGCTGGATCCATTCTTCGAGCCGGCACAGCGTTTGCACGCATTCATAGCGGGAACGATCGACCGCAGGATAATCGGGCGGAGGCTGGCGATTGCCTTGCTCGCCGGGGGTCACGCCTTTGGTATCCTGCCGGGCGGGATCGAGTTCGGTCGTTCGCGCGGGGCTGCCAGTGCCGGCGTCGAGCCGCTTCAGGAGGCTGGTAAAGCCATGTTTGCTGAGAAAGGCAGCCAGCGGTTCAGGCGGCACTTCCACCAGCTTCATGTCGTCCAGCGACACGGGCAGGTCGCAGTCCTCTTTCAATGTCACGAGCACGCGGCTGAGTTCAGCGTCTGCGCGATGTTCGAGCAGGCGTTCCTTCAACTTGCTCTTCTTCATGCCTTCCGCTGCGTCGAGCGCGGTGGTCAGCGTGCCGTGTTCGGCGATGAGCTTGCTGGCCGTTTTCGGCCCGACCCCAAAGATGCCGGGGATGTTGTCGACAGAATCGCCCATCAGCGCGAGTACATCGCCCACGAGTTCCGGCGGCACACCGAATTTTTCGATGACTTCGTCGCGTCCGATGCGGGCATTTTTCATCGTATCGAGCATATCGATGCAGCCGCCTGCCTCGACGCCCGGTTCGAGATCTTCGTCGGCGCATTGGCCGATCAACTGCATCAGGTCCTTGTCAGAACTGACAATCGTGACGTCCCAGCCCTTTCGCGTCGCCGCGCGGGCATAGGATGCGATCATGTCGTCCGCTTCGACGTCAGGTTCTTCAATGCAAGGCAGGCTGAAGGCGCGCGTTGCGTCTCGAATCAAAGGGAATTGTGGCACCAGATCTTCAGGCGGGTCGGGCCGATTGGCCTTGTACTGGTCGTAAAGATCGTTGCGGAAACTGTGGCTCGACTTGTCGAGTATCACCGCGAGATGCGTCGGGCCGTCGGCTTTATGAAGATCATCGGCCAGCTTCCACAACATGGTGGTGTAACCGTAAACAGCGCCAACCGGCGTGCCTTCAGGGTCGGTCAACGGGGGAAGGCGATGGTAGGCGCGGAAGATATAGGCCGAGCCGTCAACGAGGTAGAGATGTGGTTTGTCACCCATGGCGGGGGCTTAGCAACGGGCAGACCTATTGGGGAGCGACTTTTTCAACCCAGTGCAATCGCATGGGAATCATGGTGAGCTCGCCCTAATTAAGGCGGAAATGTGGCGGTGAGAGTATGATTATCCTTGCGATGCCTCAATCCCACCACTATTTAGCCACTGTGACGCCTCAATTGGGCGCTCGCTCGGTGTGGGGNCGCAAGTCTTTCGTACCGTAAGCAAAACTCGCTGTTCAAGGATTTATACCTATGCGCAAGATCGCTCTTTTCGCTGCTGCTTCGGCTGCTGCTCTGACCCTCGCCGCCTGTTCGGAAGCTACCGAAGATTCGGCTGCGACCACTGCTGACAACGCTGCTGCAGACGCTGAAGCGAACATGGAAGCTGCTGGCGACGCAATGGAATCGGCTGGTCAGTCGATGGAAGCTGGCGCTGAAGACATGGCTGCCGACGCTGACCACGCTGCTGCCGAAGTCGAAGCAGACGTGCAGGACGAAACCACCGCAGAAGCTCAGGCCGACTAATCGACCTGCTTCGCGAACGGTTTCCCGTTCACGAACAGAAAAGGGCGGTGCCTTTCGGCACCGCCCTTTTTTAATGACGGATGAGAGCGAGCTTATTCGCCGCCGTAATCGGCGCTGGCCCAGTTGCGTCCATCCTGCGATCTCGTGCCGAACCCATTATAAAGTGCCTGCGTTATCGTCGAGATACGTGAATCGCGGTTGGCGCGTGCATTGAGCTTTTCGCTACGGCTACCATTCTCGACGGCCATGGACGGGCTCTGGCCAGTCACATAAATCGCGGCGGCAATCGCACGCCCGTCGGGCGTCAGAAAGATACCAATGTCGCTAGCGGTACGAGCCAGCGTACCCGTTTTATGAGCAAGATTGGCGCTTACCGGCAAGACCGAGCGCATGCGCCGTTTGCCAGTAGTCGTTTCAAGCATCGCATCCAACAAGACGCGGCGGGAATGCTCGCTCAGCCATTTGCCCTGATAAATGCCGGCAAGCAATTGGCCCATCGCGCGCGGGGTTGCGCTATCCTTCGTATCGACGCTCCAGGCCGGATCGATGCTACCGTCCTGGCGAATAAGGGTGGCGATATTGCGGGTNAGTTCGAAGCCTTCNATACCCGCTCCTCGCATCCATTTATTGACGGCGGACGGCCCGCCAACTGCATTAAGAAGAGCGTCGGTGCAGTCGTTGCAACTCTTGCTGATCATCAGGCTGAGGTGGCGGTATGCAGGCATATATGCGCCGCCGGGGCGGGGAAGACGATATTCGCTGGTGAGGCTCCACCGGCCCTCATCCACTCCAGCGAGATAGGTAGCTGCAATGGCGACCTTGCTGGTGCTTGCCAAGGGAAACCGCTGATCGGCGAGTACGCCTATTTCCCGGCCAGACGTCAGATCGACAGCATAGACACCGATCCGCCCATTCGATCCATCGGCAAGCTGAGCAATCCGGCTTTCGAGAGGCGAGGAATAGAGCGTCCCTTGACTCTGAGGCACGCGCAACTCGGTGCCCAGAGTATTGTCGAATTGCGCTTCGAAGCCGTTTCCCTGTGCCAGCGCCGGGGCGGCAAAGGCCATAGCCCCGATTGCAAGCAACCGTCCGAAAATTCCTTTTCCCATATCGACCCCATACACCCTCTATGGTTAGGCAAATATTAATGCCTCGAAAATGTGTCGATACAAGGGCATGGCGACGAAAGGTGTCGTCAGGAAGACAGTTCATTCCGTCCGGTTGTTACAACTGACCGCGTCAGACGCTAGGAATTGACAATAACCTGTTCGATTTTCGCCGTGGTTTCACCCGACAATGTCTTGTCGATTTCACCNACCAGGCGTTTTTCCANCTCCGAATGATAATGGCGCCGCATTTCGCCAAGCGTTTTAGGATCGGCGATCACGAGCACGTCCGAAATCTCTCCGGATATGGATTTCTCGTTCAGCCATTCTGCCGCTGCAGCGCCGTGTGCAAGCTCGTTCAGATCGGTCCGGCCGTGCTGTTGGCTGACGGGATCCTGATGCTTCACTCCTGCACTGAAGTTCGTGACACTTAGATTCGGTTTTTCGGATGATCCGAGCTTGGGTTCCAAAGCTGTGCCGCTGTTACGCATCACGATGAAATTTTCCCCATCGACGATGGCAACATGGGCATTGTTGGGAAGGCGCATGGAATTTGTCTCCTGTTGTTTTCGTTTGCACGAGATGGAACGGGCGAGAGTGCCAAGAGGTCCAGACTTGAGCGTCGGAGCGTTTCGCGGCACACATTGACCGCATGGGAGAGATCGACGGCGCAAGCGCGCTTGAACCCGGCCTGGCGAAAGCGCTTGCACGCGCAGGATTGGCTGCACCCGAAGGATTGCGGCGGCTCACCGGCGGGGCCACGATGGAAAGCTGGTTTTTCTCCAGTAGCGCCGAGGACTTCGTCCTGCGCCGCGCGCCCAGCTTGTCATTCATGGAGGGGCGACCCTTCGGCCATGACGCCGAAGCTGCGATCATAAACGCCGCTCACGATGCGGGCGTGATGGCACCGGAGGTGGTTGTCGGGTTGGAGCCGGCCGATGGGATCGGCAGTGGCTTCGTCATGCGAGCTTTGCCAGGTACGGCAGAACCGCGCGTTATCTTGGATATGAAGCGGCCGGGGCGGCTTCTTGAGGAAGTCGTCCGCGACCTCGCGCGAATCCATGCCATACCTCGTGCCGCACTACCCGACGATGTGCCGGAACTGGATTACGCAGAAGCCGTCGATGGTCTCGTCCAGCAATTCGAAGACGCTGGCGGAGACCGGCCGATCATTGCCCTTGGCCTCAAGTGGCTTCGAGACCATTTGCCAGAGCCTCTCGAGCCAGTGCTCAACCATGGCGACTTCCGTCTTGGTAATTTGCTCGCCGAAGATTCACATCTCACCGGCGTACTGGACTGGGAATTATGCCACTTCGGGGACCGACACGAAGATCTCGCCTTTGGATGTATGGCCGTCTGGCGGTTTTCGCGGATCGATCGCCCCGCGCTAGGGCTTGGCTCGTTAAAAGACTATCTGGTCGCGTATGAGCGGGAGAGCGGTTTTGGCGTGGACCCGGATCGCTTCCGTTTCTGGCTGATCTATCGCACGGTTTGGTGGGCCCTCGGCTGCCTCCGCATGGCGAGTTTTTGGCGTAGCGGCGATGACCGCATGCTTGAACGCGTCGTGATCTCGCGCCGCACGAGCGAACAAGAGCTGGACCTCCTTCTGCTGTTGGAAGAGGACGCGCCCGAAGAGGAGCGGGCACGCCCGGTGCCGCCGATTGAGAAACGGCCAGTGCCGCAGGGCGAGGCGAGCATGGGCGAAATCGCGAGTGCGATTTCGGAATGGTTGGCCACAATAAAAGATCGCATGGAAGGCCATGACCGGTTCCAGCTCGCAGTGGCACGCAATGCGCTGAGCATGTTGGCGCGGGACGACCAGATTGTGCCTGAATGCGAAAACAGACATCTCGCGCAGCAATTGCTCCGTGGCGAGCGCTCTTTGAGAGATCCCGGAGTGCTTGCTGCCCTTCGNCGTGNNGCGCTGGACAAGCTTGCTGCAGACGTGCCCAAATACCCAATGCTCGAACGTGCTCGCGCCAAGTGGACAGGAGAGAACTGATGGATTTCGCAATACCGCAAGCGCTCGATGAGTATTACGCCGAACTCGAAACATTCATCGAGACGGTCATCGAGCCGATGGTGGCGAAGGACGACAATCAGCGCTTCTTCGACCACCGTCGGGAAGACGCACGCACGGATTGGGAGCGGGGTGGGCTGCCGGCCCAAAAATGGGAGGAATTGCTGGGCAAGGCCCGGAAGGCTGCAGACGAGGCGGGCCACTGGCGTTTTTCTGCTCCGAAGAGATACGGCGGGAAGGACGGCTCGAACCTGTGGATGGCTGTCATCCGTGATCGCTTTGCGCAGCGTGGCCTTGGTCTCCATAACGATCTGCAGAACGAGCATTCCATCGTCGGAAACTTTCCCTTCGTAGCCATGTTCGAAACGTTCGGGACTGAGGAGCAGAAACGGGAATTCATCAGTGGCGGTTTCGAAGGGACGCGGCGCGTCGCCTTCGGACTGACGGAACCCGATCATGGCAGCGACGCGACCTGGATGGAAACGACCGCTGTGCGCGAGACTCGCGATGGTGTGGACGGGTGGCGGATCGATGGCGAGAAAATGTGGATCACCGGAATGCACGTGGCAACGCATTGCGCGGTGTTTGCGCGCACATCGGGCGAAGATGGCGAGGCCACGGGGATCACCTGCTTTCTCGTCCCCAATCCCACCGAAGGGCTGCAGATCGAGGAATGGATGTGGACCTTCAACATGCCCACCGACCACCCTCGCCTATCGATAAAAGGGGTTTGGGTCCCGGACAGCGCCATCCTCGGCAGGGAAGGCCGCGGTTTGGCACTGGCGCAAAGCTTCGTGCACCAGAACCGTATCCGTCAGGCGGCGAGCAGCCTCGGCGCAGCTCAGTTCTGCGTCGAAGAGAGCGTACGCTATGCGCGAGAGCGAAAGCCGTTTGGGGAAGAACTGGCGAAGAACCAGGCTATTCAGTTCCCTTTGGTTGAACTGTCCACTCAATGCGAAATGCTGCGCCTGATGATCTACAAGACCGCATGGGAAATGGACGCACTGGACCATAAGGAGATCGAGAAGACGATGTCCGACAAGGTTTCGATGTGCAACTACTGGGCCAACCGGCTGGTCTGCCAAGCGGCCGATAGAGCGATGCAGGTGCACGGCGGCATCGGCTACTCACGCCACAAGCCGTTCGAGCACATCTATCGCCACCATCGCCGCTACCGCATCACCGAAGGTGCGGAGGAAATCCAGATGCGTAAGGTGGCTGCGTACCTGTTCGGCTACCTTGGTCCGAAGCGCGGGAAATACGGGTGATCGACAAACGACATTGCCAAGCCCCCCCGGGATGCTAGCCATTGCAGCGACTTGAGGGAGTTATCAATGATCGCACGTATATCGCTGGTTGCCGCACTGCTCGTGACCACTGCACCGCTCGCTGCACAGGAGGCGCCGATCGTGCTTCCGGGTGCGCCGGGCGCGGAGCCCCGCGTCATCGACGCAGCAGAAGCCATTGCCCTTTCCGATACACGCTTTTCGCCAGCCGATGTGTCTTTCATGCAGGGAATGATCGTCCATCATCAGCAAGCTGTCGATATGGCGAAACTGGTCCGGCAGCGCACCAATAACGAAGCGGTGCTAAAGACGGCCGATCGGATCGAAGCGGGGCAGAAAGACGAAATGGATTTCATGCGGACCTGGCTGGAGGACCGCAATCTTGACGTGGCCATGCAGGGCATGGGCCATGCCCATCACACGATGAAAGGAATGGCGTCGCCGGAGCAGATGCGCGAACTGGCCGCCGCGAACGGCACCGCCTTCGACCGCCTGTTTCTCGAGCTCATNGTCGCCCACCACCTCGGGGCGGTTGACATGGTGGATGAACTGCATGGCGTGTCGGGCAGCGCCTACGATCCGGTGATGTACGAATTCACCAACGATGTCGTCAGCGACCAGCGGTCCGAAATCGATAGAATGAATGCAACGCTTGCGACGCTCTCGACCGATCCGCGCGCAACGCTGAAGCCCGGTTTTCGCGACGCGGGCGAGGCGATTTCCAATATGCGCCACGTGGTGGCGCTGCAAAAGCCTGCAGGATTCTTCGACCCTGAAAACCCGGCTCAGTTGCAGCCGATCAAGGAGCGCGACAAAGGCAAGGACGAAGCGAAGAATACCTCTCGCAGGGACGGCGACGAGGAGGAAGACGAGCCTCAATTCGGCGAGCGCGGTTCGCTGCTGAGCTTTGCCTTCACCGATATGGCTTTCAGCGGCGACACGATGGTTGCGGGTAGTTACCACGGTTTCAACGCCTATCGTCTCGGACAGGACGGCGTGCCGCAACTGATCAGCTCGGTGGTGTGCCCAGGCGGACAGGGCGATGTATCTATCGCCGGCAATCTGCTGGTCATGAGCGTCGAAGATCGGCGTGGCCGGATCGACTGCGGCCTTGAAGGAGTGGATGACAAGGTCAGCGACGAGCGTTTCCGCGGGCTGCGTATTTTCGACATCTCGGACATCACGCGCCCCAAGCAGGTCGGTCTGGTGCAGACCTGTCGCGGCAGCCATACCCATTCGATCGTCGACGCCGACGATCGCCGTCTGATCGTGTATAATTCGGGCACAAGCTATGTGCGCGATTCCGAAGAGGTTCCGGGCTGTTTCAGCGCGGGCGGTGATAACACGGCGCTCTTCAGCATCGACGTGATCGAGATTCCCGTCGCCGATCCATCGAAAGCCCGCATTGTTGACCGGCCCCGGGTATTTGCCCGCGATGGCGAAATTGCCGGTCTGTGGGGCGGCGGCGATCACGGCGACGGCACGCAGGACACCAGTCAGACGAACCAGTGCCACGACATTACCGTTTTCCCGGCAAAGAAGCTGGCGGCCGGGGCGTGTTCGGGCAATGGCATCATTCTCGACATCTCCGATCCCTTGAAGCCGCAGCGCATCGACGATGTGACCGACAAAGGATTTGCCTATTGGCATTCGGCCACCTTCAACAATGATGGTACCAAAGTGCTATTCACCGACGAATGGGGCGGGGGCGGCCGGCCGCGCTGCCAGGCCGGCGACCCCAAGAACTGGGGAGCGGACGCGTTTTACGGCATCGAGAACGGCAAACTGGTTTACCGTGGAACCTACAAACTTCCGGCGCCGCAGGGCGACAAGGAAAACTGCGTTGCCCATAACGGATCGATCATTCCCGTTCCCGGGCGCGATATCTTCGTGCAGGCGTGGTATCAGGGCGGCATCAGCGTGATCGACTTCACCGACGATCAGAACATCCACGAAATCGCCTATTTCGACCGCGGGCCGATCGACAAGGATCAGCTTGTTACGGGCGGTTACTGGTCGGCCTATTGGTACAAGGGGCGGATCTACGCGACGGAGATCAGCCGCGGTCTGGATGTGTTCGCCTTGGAACCGAGCGAATTCCTGACGGCCGAGGAGATCGCGGCCGCAGAAGGCGCGGTGTACGCCGATGGTCTCTTCAACCCGCAAACACAGACCCAGGTGACATGGCCCGACGCGCTGGTTGCGGCAGCCGAGGACAGCCGCAAAGGCGGATGAATTCTCCGTCTCGACTGTGCTAACGAGAAGGCCCCCGCCGATCGGATCAGCGGGGGCCTTTCGATGTGAGGGGTTGGAGCCCTAGCCGGCGGGTTGGGACTGCACTTCTGCGGCCGCGAGCTGAACACGCTGGGCCAGCGCCGGATCGGTTTGCATCGCCGTACCGATTGCATTGAATGTTTCGGCATCGAGACCGGAGTTGGCGACGATCTGCGCAGCCTGTTGCTGCTTGGCAGCTTCATCGCCCGACAGGGTCTGAATTTCGACGACCGCTGCGGCGAAGCTTTTCACTTGGGTATCGGTAAATTCTGCATCAGCGGATTGTTCACCCATTGCCGGGCTTGCCGGCGCATCCTGAGCAGGTGCTTCTTGGGCTGGCATAGTGGTTGCCGGATCCGCGGTCTGTTCTTCCATGGACTGAGCGGCAGCACCGCTAGCAAGAACCATGGCGGAGCCCGCGAGAAGAATATTGAGGGTTTTCATAGTGTTTTCCTTTGGACTGGTGTCCCCTGTGCAACCGATATGCGCATGATGGCTCGCATTGCGAACAGCTGGTGGGTTCAATTGTGTCTAAAGGAAGGCGGATACCCAAACATGTCGCTTACCTGCGATGAGTTGAGTGCAGCACGGTCAGCGAAACCTGCGAATCTGCAAAGAAAAGGCCCGGCAGGATCGCTCCTGCCGGGCCCAATCTCCGGGTTGGTCGAGTAGGACTTAGAAGCCCATTCCACCCATTCCACCCATGCCGCCCATGTCGGGCATTGCGGGGGCAGACGACTTGTCTTCCGGCTTGTCGACGATCGCAGCTTCGGTCGTGATAAGCAGACCGGCAACCGATGCAGCGTTCTGCAGGGCAGTACGCACCACCTTGGTCGGGTCGATCACGCCAGCCGACACCAGGTTTTCATAGGTGTCGGTAGCGGCATTGAAGCCAAGGTTTTCGTCGTTGCCGTCGGTCAGCTTGCCCGAAACAACCGCACCGTCGTGACCGGCATTGGCTGCGATCTGGCGAACCGGAGCGGTCAGCGCACGGCGGACGATGTCGATGCCGCGGGTCTGGTCGTCGTTCTCGCCGGAAAGGCCGTGGAGAGCCTTCGACGCGTAGAGCAGCGCGGTACCGCCGCCCGGGACGATGCCTTCTTCGACAGCTGCGCGGGTTGCGTGCAGCGCATCGTCGACGCGGTCCTTGCGTTCTTTCACTTCGACTTCGGTAGCACCGCCGACCTTGATGACGGCTACGCCGCCAGCGAGTTTGGCAAGACGTTCCTGCAGCTTTTCCTTGTCGTAATCGCTGCTGGTATTGTCGATCTGCGTGCGGATTTCCGTAACGCGGGCCTTGATGTCGCCTTCGTCACCGGCACCGTCGACAATGGTGGTGTTGTCCTTGTCGATGGTGACGCGCTTGGCTTCGCCGAGCATGCCGAGCGTGACGTTCTCGAGCTTGATGCCGAGGTCTTCGCTGATCATTTCGCCCTTGGTCAGGATCGCGATGTCCTGCAGCATCGCCTTGCGACGATCGCCGAAGCCCGGAGCCTTGACCGCAGCAACCTTGAGGCCGCCACGCAGCTTGTTGACCACGAGGGTAGCCAGCGCTTCGCCTTCGATGTCTTCAGCGATGATCAGCAGCGGACGGCCCGACTGGACAGCCGCTTCGAGCACGGGAAGCATCGCCTGCAGGTTCGAGAGCTTCTTTTCGTGGATCAGGATGTACGGGTTTTCGAGTTCGACCGTCATCTTGTCCGGGTTGGTGATGAAGTAGGGGCTGAGGTAGCCGCGATCGAACTGCATGCCTTCGACGGTTTCGAGCTCGAACTCGAGACCCTTGCTCTCGTCGACGGTGATCACGCCTTCCTTGCCGACCTTTTCCATGGCTTCGGCGATCTTTTCGCCGACTTCACGGTCGCCATTGGCCGAGATGATGCCGACCTGAGCGATTTCGTTCGAGCCGGACACGTCCTTCGAACGGGCCTTGAGGTCTTCGACAACCTTCGTAACGGCGATGTCGATGCCGCGCTTGAGGTCCATCGGGTTCATACCCGCTGCGACCGACTTCATGCCTTCGGTCACGATCGACTGGGCAAGCACGGTGGCAGTGGTGGTGCCATCACCGGCGGCGTCGTTCGACTTCGAAGCGACTTCCTTGAGCATCTGCGCGCCCATGTTCTCGAACTTGTCCTTGAGTTCGATTTCCTTGGCTACGGTGACGCCGTCCTTGGTGATGCGCGGAGCGCCGAAGCTCTTGTCGATGACGACGTTGCGGCCCTTGGGGCCCAGCGTAACCTTGACGGCGTTGGCGAGGATATCGACGCCGCGCTGAATGCCTTCGCGGGCATCGCGGCTGAATTTTACGTCTTTGGCAGCCATAATGCTGTCCTTTCCGTTCAGATTTCTATTCGATCAGATTACTGAAGTTGACACAGTTGACAGTGTCATGACGAAGGAGATGGGCTCAGCCCATGATCCCCATGATGTCGCTTTCCTTCATGATCAGCAGGTCTTCGCCATCGAGCTTGACCTCGGTGCCGGACCATTTGCCGAACAGAACGCGATCGCCAGCCTTGACGTCGAGCGGGGTAACCGTGCCGTCTTCAGCCTTGGCGCCCGAACCGACGGCGACGATTTCGCCTTCGCTGGGCTTTTCCTTGGCGCTGTCGGGGATGATGATGCCGCCTGCGGTCTTCTCATCAGCTTCGATGCGACGGACCAGTACGCGGTCATGCAGCGGACGAAATGCCATTGTGTGTGACCTCTTGAATGAGTGTGAATGTTCGTTGGCACTCCCACATCGAGAGTGCCAGCGAGGGGCATTTGGGGGCCGGCACCAAGGGTGTCAACGGGGACGTAGGGAAAAAATTCGGTCGGCGCGACAGGCCGGGGCAGGGGGTGGCCAAGACGCGCCCGGTTCCCTATCGCGCGCCCCAATTTCCAGATTAGCCAGCAAGAGGCCAGCCCGTCATGACGACCGACAAAACCATTGCCGCATTGACCATTCCCGAACAGATCTGGCTGTGGTTGCGCTTGAACATGGTGGAAATCGCCGGCGCCTTTGCCGTGCTGGTCATCGGCTTGCTGCTGGCAGGGATCCTGTCGGGCTGGGTGGCGCGCGCACTGAACCGGTCCGACCGCATCGACCCCACGGTCGCCAACTTTCTTTCCAACTTGGTCAAATATGCGCTGTGGGCGCTGGTGCTGGTCACCGTACTAGCACAGTTCGGCGTGGAAACGACCAGCATCCTCGCTGCATTGGGCGGTATGGCGCTGGCCGTTGGTCTGGCTTTACAGGGCACGCTCAGCAATGTGGCATCGGGTGTGATGATCCTGGTGCAGAAGCCGTTCAAGATCGGGGAATCGATCAATGCCGGTTCCATTTCCGGTACCGTCCAGCAGATCGGCTTGTTCACGACCGAGCTCAAACAGTTCGACGGCCTGTTCGTCATGGTCCCGAATTCGGAGCTGTGGAACCAGGCGATCGTCAATCTCAATCGTCATCCGACCCGCCGGCTCGAACTGATCGTGGGCATTGCCTATGATGATAGCATGCAGCAGGCGCGCCAGGAATTGCTGGCGCTTGCCGAAGCGGATGAGCGCGTGCTGAAGGATCCGGCACCGCAGACCTTCGTCAGCTCGCTCGACGACAGTTCGGTGGGCATCGGCATGCGCGTGTGGTGCGCCACAGGTGATTATCTGGCGCTGTCCTGGGATCTGACCGAGGCGACCAAGGCGCGTTTCGACGACGTCGGTATTTCGATCCCGTTCCCGCAGCGCGACATCTGGCAGCGCAGCGCCTGAGCTATCGACTGGTGGGGCGCAGGGTCAGACCCAGCGCCTCGCGTCGATGCCAGCGCCAACCCAGCAGGGCCGCTGCAAAGGTCAGGCCCGTTGCAAGGCCGATCCAGACCCCTGTCCCTTCGAGCGGGGTGGCAAAGCCCAGAACCAGAGCGGTTCCGATGCCCGGTACCCAATAGGCGAAGGCGGCAATCCACATGGGAATTCGGGTGTCCTGCAATCCCCGCAATGCGCCGGCGGCAACGGCCTGCATCCCGTCGAACAGCTGGAAGGCGGCGGCGATGACGATATATTGCAGCGCGAAGCCGACCAGGACGGCGTTTTTCGGATCCCACGGATCGACGTAGATCGAGATCAGCGGCTTGGGGATGACCACCATGGCAAGTGCGGTCAGAACCATGAAGCCGGTACCAACCACGATTGCGGTCCATCCCGCGCGCCGAATGCCGCCCTCGTCGCGCGCGCCATAGAAATAACCCACGCGGATGGTGGCAGCCTGTCCCACGCCGAACGGCACCTGGAAAGCCAGCGCCGCGATCTGCAGGGCCACCGTATGAGCGGCGAGCTCGCTCGCGCCGATATTGCCCATCAGGAAGGCGGCAGCTCCGAAGATCCCGGCTTCTGCTGTGATTGTAAGCGCGATTGGCGTGCCAATGGCAGCAATATGCCGGAAGCGCGCCCAGTCCGGTGACCACCAACGTCCAAAGATGTGATAGCGATGCAGCCGCGGATCGAGCCGGATGGCGACGATATAGGCAAGCAGCGTCGTGAAAGTCGTTATGATCGTCGCCACCGCGGCACCCTGCAGTCCAAGCTCCGGCGCGCCGAAATTGCCGAAGATGAAGGCGTAATTTGCCAGCGCGTTGACGAAGATGCCGCCAGCGGTGATGGCGGTGGCAAAAATCGGGCGGTCCAGCGTGGAGACGAAACTGCGCAGCACGTTGTTGAACAGCATCGGCACCATCGAAAGGACGAGCAGCGTATTATATTCGATCGCCAGCGCGATGATCTGGGGTTCCTGCCCTGTCACGCGCATCAATGGGCCGAGTAGAAGGCACAGACCCATGCCCACGATGCCGGAAAACAGGGCCAGCCACAGCGCCATGCGAACCGATCGGCGCACGGGCCGCAAGGCCGGGGCGCGCTCGCCGAGCTCTGCCGCCGCAACCGGGGCCACGGCGCCGGTCAAGCCGCATAGGGCCCACATGACCAGCCCGAACACGGCCACGGCCAGCGCCGACGCGGCCAGCTGATCCTCGCCCAGTCGTGCGATGAAAATCACGTCGATGGCGTAGGTGAGCATCTGCAACAGGTTCGCCGTCGCTAGCGGCCAGCTCAGCCGCAGCGTTGCGCGAAGTTCATCGCGCCAACCATCGCCGCATGTCCGCGGGGGTGTCAGAGGGGCTAGGTCTGCCATGACAAGCCGGCCCGGTTAGGCGCCTCCGCAATGGTCCTCCATAGTTTTTTCGGGATTGCCGAACTTTCTACCTGCCTGCGCGTCCGGGAAGGCACACCCGAATCTAGTGCCTTCAAACCGGTTTATTTTGGTGCATCTCGCAATTGCCCTTGCGAGACCGGCTGCCGAGGGTCAGCTTTCCAAGACCGGCGGACTGCGGTCGTCGGTGGGATGGGGGTGATTCGATGCACGGCACTTATCAGCTGACGGAAACTCGCGAAGGTGTGCGCGTTTATTCGTACGCCTCCGATCTAGATGCGTTGATTGCCAGCTTTCCGCCACTGGCGTTCGTCGATCCTGACCCCCGCACGCTGGTAGGCAAATGGACCATCGCGGGGTTGAACGCATCTGCGTCAGTCCTCCTCCTTACGATCGGTGCGTCTTCGCAGGTCGAATGGGATGATGAGGCGCTCGTCCCAGCAGCGGCTCGCGTTGTTCCAGTTGCGACTGGAGCGCAGATCGAAACGTCACGCGCACCAGCGGCACAGGAGATTGCGAAGGCTTCGCCGGCGCCATTCGAGCTGGCGACTCCGATCCGCCGATCTACTCTGAACATGCCGGCCACCCCCGTCGAAGCGTTGCTACCATTGAAAACGGATACCGCGCCGACCGAAGCGGATATCGTTCGGCCGCCATCTGGTGCGCTAGGTGAGGATACCGCCGAGGACACGGTTGCCTTCGAGGTGGATGTACTTTTGACACCGCCGGCGTCAGCTTCGGCGAACCACGGCGGCCTCACACATCTGACTGCCCGCGTAGATGGATTAGTGACTGGGCAGATCGAATTCAGCGATGCCAATCAGACCGTCAGCGTCAATCTCGGATCGGTCTTGGCGGCTCTGGCAGATCGTTTCCCGACCGAGGAATATGACCGCCTATCGAACTCGCCTGCCGCGCAAAGCTTTGTCGCGATCGATCGACTCGCAACTGCTGGACTTGGGATAAGCTATGATCCGATCTATGACGAAATCTTGATCGATACAGGCCAAAATGCCTCCGACATAGCTACAAATCAGGTACAGGAGCCTTTCGCATATTCGTAGCTGGTGCCGTCGGCTTCTGTAACCGATGCCTTGATGCACCATGGTTCGGCGGCGCTCATGCGCATCGTGGAAAGTATCGCGTTCTGTCCCGCAATTAGCTTGGTTCGGCCCTTATGTCGGCTGGTGGAGCGGCCTTCGATCACGAGTTCGTAGCTGACCTCCTGGTCCGAATCTGAATGTCCGTTGAGGACCACCGTGACCGCATCAGCCGTTTCCTCGACATCCATGCTGATCGCCCGGGGTGGTTGGCTGGTTGCCATGGTCGCGGCGCTCCCGAAAAAGAAGTAGATCAGAGCGAGGATACGCATCAATTACCGCCCGGCTGCGAAAGTTGATTGACGATCGCCTCGATCAATGCCTCCGTCGCAGCGGGAAGGCCGGCTTGCGGCTCTTCCTTGGCGGCGGGGGGGGGCGTGGTTGAGGGGAGAGTCAAAGAGGCCAAAGCCTGCAAGTCCTGATCCTCAGGTGAGAGTTCGCGGCGCGTCGCATCGCGAGACGCATTCGCCACCCCGACACCCGCCACAGAAGCATACTTCTCTCCGACCAGTACCTGTTCAGCGGTCAGCGAGGGCGCTGGACGAGGCGAGAAATCGCCTGAGCGTGTTTCGATCCGACGGGCACAAAAATCGGCATCCTTATCGGACAGCAATTCTGCACTGCAACGGTCCATGCCTTCGACACGGGTAAGTTCAAGTGTAGTATCCGGACGGCTCAGCTGTTGCACATCCTTGCCGCCGTCGCCGTCNGGCGCTCCAATCGGATCTGACATCTCGGCATCGCCGCGCGTGCTAAGCTGTTCGATATCCTGCGCTATGGATGGAGCGTCGATCGGATCGACCTGCTCAACGGCGATCTGCTGAGAAAGCAAGATCACTCCCAACGTGACTAGGAAGGTCATTGGGTCATCCTTTTCGCCTCAGCCCCCGCCATTGGTCTGGATCACGATAAGACCGGCGCCGCCGGTCTGTTCGATCTGGAGGTCGGATAATCCGCTACCGACCTGCGACCAGTCGAGCCTGTTGTTACCACCCAGTTGCGATGCTGTCATGGCATTGCCGTCACCCGCCTGAGAGAGCCGCGCCTGATTGTCGCTACCGTCCTGAATGAGGGACAAACTGTTCGAGTCGCCGGTCTGGCTGATCGCCCCGGCCGAATAGGCAAGGCCGGCTTCGCGCTGAAGTATGTCAGCGACGTTGCCGTTGCCCTGCTGTGCAAGGACGAGAGCAGTCTGGCCATTCCCATCCTGGGCGATGTCCGCCTCATTGAGGTTGCCGCTCTGCGCGACAGCCGCATAATGCGGTGCGGAGCTCTGGCGGATGGCTGCACGGTTGCCTTCGCCCTGCTGCGCAACCTGTGTGCTGGCGGCGTTTCCATCCTGCTGGGCGCTCGCCTCGTTGCTGCTGCCGATCTGGCTGACGAAGACGCCGCTGTCCTGATCAAGTGGCGCTTCGACGGGCTCGAACTGGGGAGCGCTGCCTGCACCTTGGGCAAAGGCCGCGACAGCCCCTAGGGTCGCGGCGACCAACGCGGCCGCTGCCGCGCTCGCTCGCGTGGTCTGGTTCGGGCTGATCATGGCTCTACTCCATTCGAATTCGTGATGCGGCCGCTGCGGAACCGTGTGCCGGACTGAGGGGGGACGGGCCGCCTGGCTGGCGACCCGTCTGGGGTTGTCAAGGCATCGATGCGATGCCTTCAGCCTGCATTGGGCATCAGACGGGCTGAAACCCGCCCGTACGCCTTAGAACGTTCCGGTAGGTACAGCAGCGTTCTGACCGACAAGCGCGGCATTTCCATTACCGTTCTGAGAAACGAAGGACTCGTTCCCGGAAGCCCCTTGAGCGACGTCGGCATTGTTGCCCATGCCGTTTTGAAAGATCGACGAGTAGTTGTCCGATCCGGATTGGTCCACGCGAGCCCGATTGTCGTCGCCGTCTTGTTCGATCAGCGAGTCGTTGAACTCTCCGGTCTGCGAAACGGTCGCGAAGTTCGAACTGCTCGCACTCAGCGTGCCCTGATGGATGCGCGACTTCAAGTTTTCACCCTCCTGAAGCAGAACGGCTTCCTGATTGTAGCCAATCTGGACAATCCCGGCTCCAAGACCGATGCCCCCATTGTCGTTATTGTTACCGATCTGATCGACATCTACGCGGTTCGCGACGCCAAGCTGGCCCGTCGCGCTCGTGTTGTAAGAGCCTCTCTGGTAGATATTCGCATCGAAATTCGATGAATCGCCACCGTCGAAAAGGCCGGCCGGCAGTTGAGTAGACGATCCAAGCTGACCGACAGCCGCGAAATTGTCGGTACCATCCTGCGTGACATTTGCGACGGTATCGAGGCTCAGTTCGCCTACAAGTGCCGTGTTGTCGTCACCGTCCTGATCGATACCGACTGTCGATCCAATTGCGATCTGCCCAGCCACTGCGTTGTTGTCGTTGCCAAGCTGATCGATATCGATCGTCGAGAAGCCTGCGGCCTGAATCACCAGCGCATCGTTATCCGATCCGTTCTGAATGATATCGACATCAGAACCAAGAGCGACCTGTGAGACGTTCGACATGTTGCCCTGACCCGTCTGAGTCACATCGACTGTCGAGTCGATCGCCGCCTGACCTACCAAGGAGGTGTTGCCTAGAGACCCAAGGTCCGCATTTGTCTGGATCACATTGACTGTCGCATTAGAGCCCACTTGCCCGACCGACGAACTGTTGGCGTTGCCCTTCTGATCAACATCGACAATGCTCGCACCGCTGGTCTGCTCGTACTGGGTCACGGTTGAGTAGTTGTCCGTGCCGTCCTGATCGACGTACACGAAGCTGCCGTCACCCTGCTGCTCGACGTCCGAATCGTTGCCCGAACCGCTTTGAAGCACATCGGCTAGATTGTCCGAGGCCGTCGAAGTCTGTAGAATGGTCGACATGTTCTGATCGCCGGTCGTGCTGGTTTGCGTGACCTTGGCGGTATTGTTCGCACCATCCTGATCGATGTCGGAATCATTGGATCCAGCCGAGGCGAGCTGCGTCACTTTGGCAGTTTCGTCTGTGCCGGTCTGTTCGATATCGGACGTGTTCTGTGCGAGGGCAGGCGCGCCAATCGCGAGAGCGAAAGCGGACGCACCAGTTACAAGAAGACTCTTCATGGGTAATTCCCTGTTAAGTTTTACGGTAGCTGGCGGGAGCCGACGAAGCCCCCGCCTTCCATTTCAATTACATCGAGCCCGGGGCGCTCTGAACCACGGTGGCCGAGTTGCCGGTGCCGCTCTGATACACATTCGAGTAATTGCCCGAATCGGACTGGCTCACGTCCGCTACGTTACCTGTGCCCGTCTGGAAGATATCGGAATCGTTGCCCGCACCGGCCTGGTAGACCTTGGCCAAGTTGTCGCCTGTTCCAAGGCCGTTTTCCTGCGTGATCTCAGAAGTGTTGCTCGAACCGAACTGGTCGACGTCAGCTTTCTGCAGGTCGCCCGACTGGGTGATCGTCGAGTTGAGGCCAAGGCCGCCGGCCTGATACACATTTGCGACCGCGCCGCTGCCATCGTTCTGGTAGACGATGCTGTTGGCGTTGCCAGAAATTTGCTGAACGAAGGCCGTAGAAGATGTGTTGGTCTGTTCGATCAGCGAGTAGGCGTTATCCGTATCCGCACCTTGGATCAGGGTCGCGGCAGAACCGAAAGCATCGTCGTCCTGATAGATGCGCGAGTAGCTGGCCGTACCGGCCTGAATCGCAGTTGCCCGAACATCGAAGTCGCGCTGCTCGACCTCCGAACGGTTAAGCGACCCACTCTGGGTTACGAATGCAGTCATTTCGCCTTCGGCGCCTTGGATTACAGACGAGTCGTTATCCATGCCGGTTTGCATTACGTCCACATCGCTGTCCGATCCACGCTGCTGAACGAAGGACGAATTGCGTTCGCCGTCCTGACTGACGTCGATGTCCGAATACGGGTCAGCGGTGTCGTTGCGGATGTCCTGAATAATATCCGACTGGTTGCCTGTGCCATACTGCTGGTTGCGGGCAGTCACGCCGGATCCTGCGGTATCTGGGTCGGTAGCAATATTCAGGCCGCCCTGATCAATCCGCGAACGGTTGCTTGCGCCGTCCTGGATGATCCGGGCGTTGAGCGCATATCCCGAAGGCAGGGTATTGCCGGCTGGCGATTCCGATTCCTGGTTGATCGTGGCCGAGTTGCCGGGATTGGAACCGGGGTTCGTGCTATTCTGCTCGATGCGAGCGCGGCTGTTGTTCCCGATCTGGTTGATAGTCGCATCGTTCGACGGAACACTGAACAGGTTCGAACCGACCGTCGGATTTTCAGTCTGTGTGACTTCCGCGAGGTTGTCATCGCCGTTTTGATCAATGTCGGACATGCCTTCATTGCCGGTCTGGCTGACCACGGCCACATTGTCGTCGCCGTTCTGCAGGATGTCCGAATTCTGCAGCGACTGCGCAGCAGCAGGACCGGCCAGCGCAAGCGCGGCGGCCGAAGCGGTATAGAGTAGTACGTTCTTCATGGTTGCATCACCTTTTGATTAAGGCGATAACCATCGTCGACCGCGGCGCATCAGACGCCGGGCATCACCAGGTTATCGCAGCCTACACACTGCACGGGCGAGAGTTGCCGCTCTCGTTCGTGCTTTCTTTTGCGACCTTTTGTCACATGCGCTCATTGAGTCTTACGCGCATGCTCAGTCAGAAATTGATTATGTTCCTCCTCCGGAGTGTCCGTCGGCTCTCAATTCTTCTCCTCGTCGTCCTTGTCGACAATAGTCAGTGCGCTGAAGGATCCGGCCTTCTGGAAGGCTTTCTGCACGTCACGGGCCTCGTAGACACCGTCCCGTTCCTTGCGGTAAAGCGCACGCAAAGGCTCGGCATTCGCCATGTCGGCGAACTGCCAGAGATCGAGATCGACCCCTTCCATGACCAAGCCGAAAACCGCCTTTTCGACGGCCTGCTGCAAGGCGATCTGGTCGGGTTCGTTAGTGGTGTAGCCAAACTCCGCTTCGAGCAATTCCTTGAATGCAACGAAGCGATAGGCGCTGGCACCGACCGCTTGGGAGGCGATCGTCTTGGAAGCCGTCACCGTAGTCAGAACCTCGCCCGTACGGACCGATACCGCGCGCAGATACACCGTGACCGTATCCTGACGATATTCGGTGCGTCCGCCGATACCCAGGAAGGCCGCACCGGCGCCGCCGGTCACGGTATTGGTATCGTAGCCCACGATGCCGCCTTCGAGCAGAACGCCAGCGAACAGCAGAGCGGGCAATGCGTTCGGATTGACGCCTTCTTCGCCGAGGTAGCGCTTACGCATCTCGGAAATAATCTGTCGTTCCTTGAGCAGGTTATCCAGCCGCTCGCGCTCCACAATGGTGAACCACTGCCGACTGCCCGCTTCTTGTAGCGCCTTCACCAGCATCGAACTGGCACCCTGGGTGACGGCCCGCGACAGCGTTTGACCCGCCTCGGTCGGTTTGAATTGCCCGGTCTGGTCCGTGAAACCATAGACTGCCACTGCGACCTGACGCTGGGGAGCCGGCAAGTCGTTCAGTAGGACCTGCGTCTGGGTCTTTTTCGGAAAATAGGCGAGACTGGTGTCGGTTGGCAGGAAGTCGCGACCGCTGTTGGTAAGGGTGGTACAGCCCATGAGCGCAATACAGGCTGCGGCTGCGGCGAGGGTTCGCACGATCCGCATGTTCAGTCGACCTCAACAAACAACGGCACGACGATCCGCGTCTCTTCACCGGTGTCATCATTGGTGATGACGAGCGTGACGGAATCGAGTGAGCGGAAGAATTCGATCGTCTGTCCGCCGAAGCTGATGGTTCCGCTTTCCTGCGGATTATCGCCGAAGATCGCGTCAACGACCTGCGAGGACAGGGCGGACAACAGGCGTGACTGCAATTGTCGTGCAAAGATATCGGCTTGCGAATTACTGCTCGAAGAATTGGGGTCGCGATACTTGTTCTGCGCGTTTGCGGTCCCGAGAATGTGGTTCGAGTTGAACGGGTTTCCACCGAATGTGGGACTGATCGGTTCGTGAACCAGATCCTGCGCCGAAAGCGGCACAGTAGAAAGCATGAACACGGCTCCGAAGAAGAAGCCGATTTTCCCTGTAGACACCCCAAAACCCCCAAGTCGTGATCGAATATCGACTGCGGATTTGTCCGTCAGACGATGAGCTGATTCATTATGCGACTCGTTGTGGAACTCACGCTACTCGCGGGCGCTGTTGGTGAGAACCCCCATTTAGGTTTCGTTAAGCACTGACCCGATTTGGTACAAGCACGTCCGACTGCGTTTTCAACAGCGTCTCGTGAAACGGCAAGTCACTGAAAAATCTGCTATCTGTTATGTTGCAAGAGGCTAGTGCTCCAAGAAGCGGCACCGAACAAGGCTAATCAAGCTACGATGGGATATCAATACGAGCAGTGCAAATCATAAAAAGGGCGGCGCCTTGCGGTGCCGCCCTTTCGTGATCTCGAAACGAGATCGAAGCGTAAGCGAAAGGCTTACTTGAGTTCGACGGTACCGCCGGCTGCTTCGATCTTGCCCTTGATTTCTTCGGCTTCTGCCTTGTTGACGCCTTCCTTGAGCGGCTTGGGCGCGCCTTCGACGAGAGCCTTGGCTTCCGAGAGGCCCAGACCGGTGATGGCGCGGACTTCCTTGATCACCTGGATCTTCTTGCCACCGTCGCCGGTCAGGACGACGTCGAATTCGGTCTGCTCTTCAGCAGCCGCACCAGCGTCACCACCGGCAGCAGGGCCAGCAACGGCAACAGCAGCAGCAGCGCTAACGCCCCACTCTTCTTCAAGCGCCTTGGCAAGCTCAGCGGCTTCCATGACAGTCAGCTTCGACAGTTCTTCAACAAGCTTGGCGATATCGGCCATGATGTTTCACTCCAAATATAGGGCCGGGGAGCCCGATTGGGTCTGCCCCGATGAATATGTGTTCTATGCGGGAACCAGCTCTTACGCGGCTTCTTTGGCGCCGTAGGCACCGAATACGCGTGCGAGCATCGAGGTGGGTTCCTTGATCGTGCGGACGACCTTGGTCGCCGGCGCGTTGAGGAGGCCCACGATCGTGCCACGAAGTTCGTCGAGGCTCGGCATCGAGGCGAGTGCCTTGACCCCTGCTTCGTCGAGCTTCTGCGCGCCCATCGAACCGCCGACGATTTCAATCTTGTCGGTGGTCTTGGCGAAATCCACCACGGCCTTGGCCGCAGCAACCGGATCCTCGGAATAACCGAGGGCGGTCGGACCGGACAGGTACTCGTCGAGACCTGCGTAGTCGGTGTCCTTCAGGGCGAGCTTGGCGAGACGGTTCTTCGCAACCTGGTAAGTCGCACCGGCTTCACGCATCTTCGAGCGCAGTTCGGTCGACTGAGCGACCGTAAGGCCCAGGTTGCGGGTCACGACGACCACGCCAGCCTGGTTGAAGACTTCGCTGAGCTGGGCGACCGCATCGGCTTTCTGCGAACGATCCATGCCATACTCCTTCACTATGGCCGTTCGCTTGCAGCGAACGACCGGCTACGTTTGTCCGCGCCGCCGAAGCGACACGGGCGAGTCCGTTGAGGGGGAAGGAGGTGCACCAACAGGCGCGAAACGACGATGGAGAACATCGTCATGAAATCTCTGTTCCCCGTCTAGGCTGGAAATTAAGACCGGCACATTCCGGTCACCAACTGTCTCGGACGGATGAACGGGCAAACCAAAAAGGCCCGCCGTTCGGTGGCGGGCCTCTAAGGATTTGGGTGATTCTGTCAAGCAGAACCCGCGTGAGTCATCGACCCCGGCGTTATTCGGCCATCGGATCCGCTTCCATGGGCTCAGCCGTAGCGGTGCCGGTGGGCGGAGTAGTCATGGTATCGTCCATGGTACCGGTTTCGGTGCCGGTCATCATCGGTGCGGGCGTTTCCATCGGATCGCTCATGCCCTGATCCATTGGCTCGACAGCGTTGGCTTCGAGGTCAGTAGTGTCGGTCCCGTCAACCGAGTCGCCGCAGGCGGCGACCGAAAGGGCGAAGGGGAGGGCGGCGATGATAGCAAACTTCTTCATGTCATAATCTCCTTTCGAGAGTATGGCCATAAAACCGCCACAATTGCCATCGGTTCCAGAAAAGCCCTTTTGACGCGAAAAAGGCCCGCCCCCCATGAGGGGCAGGCCTTTCGTTAATCGTACCGGTTCGCGCAGGGCGCGGTAAACGGAAGTCCGATTATTCAGCCGGAGTGGTTTCTTCAGCCATCGGCGTTTCGGTGGCGGTGACGGTTTCTTCCATCATGGCGCCTTCGGTTGCCATCGGATCGGCAACCGGGGTTTCTTCGACAACAACGGTTTCATCGACTGCTTCAGCCGGAGCCATTTCGTCTGCGGTGGTTTCGTCAGCGGCCTGTTCGCCACAAGCGGCGAGAGTCAGCGCGAACGGAAGTGCGGCGACGAGAGCGATCTTCTTCATGTGACAATATTCCTGTAACGCCTGGATTGGCGTAGCCTTAAAATAGCCATATTTTCGCCCGCGAAAAGACATATTCTCGCGGCGTCGTCGAATTTTTGGTGGAGAGCACCTAGTTTCGGATCGAATCTAGACGCATTTGTGTGCCTGGTCGGAACACTGCGCGCCGCACGCCTATTGCGTGCGGCAATAACGGCAACTGCGAACCAGCCCGCATCATCCCAATTCGATCAAGGATGCGAGGAGATAAAAGGCTTGCCTGCTGTCGGGGTTAAGAATGTCGTCATTAGTCAGGTGACCAAATTTCCCTCTGCTTGACCCTTTGCGGCATGCTTCCTATATGCCTGTTCGACCGCACGCTTCGAGCGAGTCCGATTCATGCGCGGGAATTGGACACAGGATGGAAGCGGCGTTTCCATAATCGCGACGCTAGAGAAGCTGCAGCAGGCCACCGGAACCGGTGTGCAGGACGCTGCGGCCTTTTCGCGTCGCGGCTATGATCTCACGCGCATGAGAAACGAATTCCGGCCCTGTCCGCGCAGGCGCCGGCGCACACGAGAAGAGGTAACTACCCCTTATGGCTACCATGGCGAAAGCTCCGAAGAAAACCCGGGGCGCAAACGCGCAGGGCACGGCGAAGCGTCGTATCCGCAAGATCTTCGGCGACATCCACGAAGTCGTCGATATGCCGAACCTGATCGAGGTCCAGCGCGAGAGCTACGAACAGTTCCTGCGTTCGAACAAGGAAATCGATTACGTTTCCGGCCTCGAGAAGACTCTTCGCAGCGTATTCCCGATTCGCGACTTTGCCGGGACAGCCGAACTCGACTTCGTGCATTACGAGCTCGAGCAGCCGAAATACGATATCGTGGAATGTCGCCAGCGCGGCATCACCTATGCCGCCCCGATGAAGGTCACGCTGCGCCTGATCGTGTTCGAGGTGGACCAGGAAACCGAAACGCGCTCGGTTCTCGATATCAAGGAGCAGGACGTCTACATGGGCGACATGCCCCTGATGACGGGCAATGGTACCTTCATCATCAACGGTACCGAGCGTGTGATCGTATCGCAGATGCACCGTTCGCCGGGTGTGCTGTTCGACCACGATCGCGGCAAGACCCATTCTTCGGGCAAGCTTCTCTTCGCTGCCCGCATCATTCCGTATCGCGGTTCGTGGCTCGATTTCGAATTCGACGCCAAGGACATCGTCAACGTGCGTATCGACCGCAAGCGCAAGCTGCCGGTCACGTCGTTGCTGTTCGCGCTCGGCCTGGATGACGAAGACATTCTCTCGCACTTCTACAACACCGTCACCTGGAAGCGGGCGACGGGTAAGAAGGGCGAAGGCTGGAACATTCCTTTCGTCGCCGAGCAATGGCGTGGTCAGAAGCCGGCTTTCCCGCTGATCGATGCGAAGACGGGCGAAGAAGTGTTCCCCGCCGGTCAGAAGATCAGTCCGCGTGCGGCCAACAAGGCAGCCAAGGATGGTCTCGAAACGCTCCTGCTGCCAACCGAGGAAATCTTCGGTCATTATGCATCGCGTGACATGATCGACGAGAAGACCGGTCGCATCTACATTGAAGCGGGCGACGAAGTTTCGGCAGAAAACCTCGAAGTTCTTGATGCTGCCGGCATCGATGCGATGGATCTGCTGGACATCGATCACGTCAGCACCGGCGCGTGGATGCGCAACACGCTCAAGGTCGACAAGGCTGAAAATCGTGACGAAGGTCTGGAGGCGATCTACAAGGTCATGCGTCCAGGCGAACCGCCGACCAAGGAAACTGCAGAAGCCCTGTTCGAAGGCCTGTTCTTCGATAGTGAGCGTTACGACCTGTCTGCCGTCGGCCGCGTGAAGTTGAACATGCGTCTCGAGCTGGACGCCGAAGACACCGTGACCACGCTGCGCAAGGAAGACATCCTGGCTGTGGTCAAGGAACTGGTCGACCTCAAGGACGGCAAGGGCGACGTCGACGACATCGACAATCTCGGCAACCGCCGCGTGCGTTCGGTGGGCGAGCTGCTGGAAAACCAGTATCGCGTTGGCTTGCTGCGCATGGAGCGCGCCGTCAAGGAGCGCATGAGCAGCGTCGATGTATCGACCGTCATGCCGAACGACTTGATCAATGCGAAGCCTGCCGTGGCCGCCGTGCGCGAGTTCTTCGGTTCGAGCCAGCTTTCGCAGTTCATGGACCAGACCAACCCGCTGTCGGAAGTCACTCACAAGCGCCGCGTGTCGGCGCTCGGCCCGGGCGGTCTTACCCGCGAACGCGCCGGCTTCGAAGTCCGCGACGTTCACCCGACGCACTATGGTCGTATCTGTCCGATCGAAACGCCGGAAGGCCCGAACATCGGTTTGATCAACTCGCTCTCGACCTTCGCCCGTGTCAACAAGTACGGCTTTATCGAAACGCCGTACCGCAAGGTCGTAGACGGCAAGGTCACCGACGAGGTCATCTATCTCTCGGCGATGGAAGAGCAGAAGCACACGGTGGCGCAGGCTTCGGCCGATCTCACCACGGATGGTTCGTTCGTCGAGGAACTGGTTTCGGCCCGTCACGATGGCGACAACCTGATGGCGCCGCGCGAATCCATTACCCTGATGGATGTCAGCCCCAAGCAGCTCGTTTCGGTCGCGGCATCGCTCATTCCGTTCCTGGAAAACGATGACGCCAACCGCGCGCTGATGGGATCGAACATGCAGCGCCAGGCCGTTCCGCTGGTCAAGGCCGAAGCGCCGTGGGTCGGCACCGGTATGGAAGAAACCGTGGCCCGCGATTCCGGCGCTGCCATCGCAGCGACGCGCGGCGGTATCGTCGACCAGGTCGACGCCACGCGTATCGTTATCCGTGCGATCGGCGATGTCGAGCCCGGACAGTCGGGCGTCGATATCTACACGCTGCAGAAGTTCCAGCGTTCGAACCAGGACACCTGCATCAACCAGCGTCCGCTGGTGAAGGTGGGCGAAACGGTCGAGCCAGGCGACATCATTGCGGACGGTCCTTCGACCGATCTGGGCGAACTGGCACTTGGCCGGAACAGCCTCGTCGCCTTCATGCCCTGGAACGGCTACAATTATGAGGACAGTATCCTCATCTCCGAACGTATCGTGAAGGACGACGTCTTCACCTCGATCCATATCGAGGAATTCGAAGTCATGGCCCGCGACACGAAGCTCGGCCCTGAAGACATCACCCGCGACATTCCCAATGTCGGCGAGGAAGCCCTGCGCAACCTCGACGAAGCGGGCATCGTCTACATCGGTGCGGAAGTGCATCCGGGCGATATCCTGTGCGGCAAGATCACGCCAAAGGGCGAAAGCCCGATGACGCCGGAAGAAAAGCTTCTGCGTGCCATCTTCGGTGAAAAAGCCAGCGACGTGCGCGACACATCGCTTCGCCTGCCGCCGGGCGTTGCAGGCACCGTTGTCGAGGTTCGCGTTTTCAACCGTCACGGTATCGAGATCGACGACCGTACCCGCGCGATTCAGAACGAGGAAATCGAACGTCTCCGCAAGGACTCGAACGACGAGCGCGCTATTCTCAACCGGGCGACGTACAACCGCCTGCGCGATATGCTCGCCGGGCAGACCGCCTCCGCAGCGCCGAAAGGCGTCAAGAAGGGCACGGAGATTTCCGAAGAGCTTCTGGACGAAATTGATCGGCACGAATGGTTCAAGTTCGCCGTGGCGGACGATGGCCGTCAGGCGCAACTCGAAGCGGTCAAGTCGCAGTACGACGAAGCGGTCAAGATCATCGAAGAGAAGTTCGAAGACCGTAAGGAAAAGCTCGAGCGCGGTGACGAACTCGCTCCGGGTGTGCTCAAGATGGTCAAGGTCTTCGTCGCGGTGAAGCGCAAGCTGCAGCCGGGCGACAAGATGGCCGGCCGTCACGGGAACAAGGGCGTCATCAGCCGCATCCTGCCCATCGAGGACATGCCGTTCCTCGAAGACGGGACGCCGGTCGATATCGTGCTCAACCCGCTGGGCGTTCCCAGTCGTATGAACGTCGGCCAGATCTTCGAGACGCATCTCGGCATGGCGGCCCGCAATTTGGGTCACCAGATCGGTGAGCAGCTTGAAGAGTGGAAGAAGGCCAACCCCAACGCTTCGGAAGACTATGCCCAGGCGAAGCCGCCCGAAGCCGTTATCGACCGCCTGAAGGAAGTGTACGGCGAGGAGTATCACGACGCGATCGACAGCCGTTCGACCGCCGAAGTGGTCGAACTGGCCAGCAACCTGACCGCAGGCGTTCCGATGGGTACGCCGGTGTTCGACGGTGCGCGCGAAGGCGACGTAACGATCGAGCTCGAAAAGGCGGGTCTGCACAGCTCCGGCCAGTCGGTCCTGTTCGATGGGCGCACGGGTGAAGCCTTCGACCGCAAGGTCACCGTGGGCATCATCTATATGCTCAAGCTGCACCACCTCGTCGACGACAAGATCCACGCTCGTTCGATCGGCCCCTACAGCCTCGTCACCCAGCAGCCGCTGGGCGGTAAGGCGCAGTTCGGCGGNCAGCGCTTCGGGGAAATGGANGTCTGGGCNCTNCAGGCCTACGGNGCTGCCTACACGCTGCAGGAAATCCTCACCGTGAAGTCGGACGACGTGATCGGACGNACCAAGGTCTACGAAGCCATCGTCAAGGGCGACGACACCTTCGAAGCGGGCATTCCGGAGAGCTTCAACGTTCTCGTCAAGGAAATGCGCAGCCTGGGCCTTAATGTCGAACTCAAGTCTCTGACCGACGAAGACGACGATGGCCTCGCTATAGCGGCGGAATAGGGGGCTTGGGCCCCCACCGCTTCCGTCCCAGAGAATTCACCCGTTTAGGGAATTAAGTCATGAACGAACTGACCAAATTCACCAACCAGCTCGCGAAGCCCGAAACNTTCGACGAGATCCAGATCGGCATCGCCAGCCCNGAGCGCATTCGCTCGTGGTCCTTCGGCGAAATCAAGAAGCCGGAAACGATCAACTACCGCACGTTCAAGCCTGAACGTGACGGCCTGTTCTGCGCGCGCATCTTCGGTCCGGTAAAGGACTATGAATGCCTGTGCGGCAAGTACAAGCGCATGAAGTACAAGGGCGTCGTCTGCGAAAAGTGTGGCGTCGAAGTGACCGTGACCAAGGTCCGCCGCGAACGCATGGGCCANATCGANCTGGCCGCNCCGGTNGCGCANATCTGGTTCCTNAANTCGCTNCCNNNNCGCATCGGCCTGCTGCTNGACATGCANCTNAAGCAGCTTGAGCGCGTGCTGTACTTCGAAAGCTACATCGTCACCGAACCCGGCCTGACGCCGCTGGAAAAATTCCAGCTGCTGACCGAAGACGAACTGCTCGAAGCGCAGGACGAGTATGGCGAAGACAGCTTCAGCGCCGGTATCGGTGCCGAAGCGGTCAAGTTCATGCTGATGGATCTCGATCTCGACCGTGAGAAAGAGGACCTTCTGGAAGAGCTGGCGACGACCAAGTCGAAGCTCAAGCCTGCCAAGATCATCAAGCGCCTCAAGGTTGTCGAAAGCTTCATCGAATCGGGCAACCGCCCCGAGTGGATGATCCTCGAAGTCGTGCCGGTCATCCCGCCCGAACTGCGCCCGCTGGTGCCGCTCGATGGTGGCCGTTTTGCGACGTCGGATCTCAACGACCTCTATCGGCGCGTGATCAACCGTAACAATCGCCTCAAGCGGCTGATGGAACTGCGCGCACCGGACATCATCGTCCGCAACGAAAAGCGCATGCTTCAGGAAGCGGTCGACGCCCTGTTCGACAATGGCCGCCGCGGCCGCGTCATCACCGGCGCCAACAAACGTCCGCTGAAGTCGCTGTCCGACATGCTGAAGGGCAAGCAGGGCCGCTTCCGTCAGAACCTGCTCGGTAAGCGCGTCGACTATTCGGGTCGTTCGGTCATCGTGACCGGGCCGGAACTGAAGCTGCACCAGTGCGGCCTGCCGAAGAAGATGGCGCTCGAACTGTTCAAGCCGTTCATCTACGCGCGCCTCGACGCCAAGGGTCTGTCCATGACCCTGAAGCAGGCGAAGAAGTGGGTCGAGAAGGAACGCAAGGAAGTCTGGGACATCTTGGATGAAGTCATCCGCGAACACCCGGTTCTCCTGAACCGTGCACCCACGCTCCACCGTCTTGGCATCCAGGCGTTCGAACCCGTGTTGATCGAAGGCAAGGCGATCCAGCTTCACCCGCTGGTCTGCGCCGCCTTCAACGCCGACTTCGACGGCGACCAGATGGCCGTGCACGTTCCACTGAGCCTCGAGGCGCAGCTGGAAGCGCGCGTGCTGATGATGTCGACCAACAACATCCTCTCGCCCGCCAACGGCAAGCCGATCATCGTGCCTTCGCAGGACATGGTCCTGGGCCTTTATTACCTGTCGATGGAACGCCAGGAAAAGACGCCCGAATTCGCCGAGGATTCAGACGGCAACCAGGTCGAGAAGCTGCAGATGTTCTCGGACATGGCAGAGGTTCATCAGGCGCTGGAAACGAAGCAGGTCTCGCTTCACACCAAGATCCTCGCCCGTGTTCCGCAGGCTGACGAAGATGGCAATATCGCCATGAAGCGGTTCGAAACCACTGCCGGCCGCATGCTGATCGGCGAATGTCTGCCGAAGAACCACAAGGTTCCGTTCGACATCGTGAACCGTCTGCTGACCAAGAAGGACATCGCCGACGTAATCGACGAAGTCTATCGTCACACCGGCCAGAAGGACACCGTGCTGTTTGCCGACGCGATCATGTCGCTCGGTTTCCGCCACGCGTTCAAGGCCGGCATTTCCTTCGGCAAGGATGACATGATCATCCCCGAAGAAAAGGAAGGCATGGTCGAGACGACCAAGGCGCTGGTTGCCGATTACGAGCAGCAGTATCAGGACGGCCTGATCACCCAGCAGGAAAAGTACAACAAGGTGATCGATGCGTGGAGCCAGTGCGGCGACCGCGTGGCCGATGCGATGATGGAAAAGATCAAGGCTCGACCGATCGGCGACGATGGTGTTCAGGCCGAGATCAACTCGATCTACATGATGGCGCACTCCGGTGCGCGTGGTTCGCCCGCTCAGATGAAGCAGCTCGCCGGCATGCGCGGCCTGATGGCCAAGCCGAGTGGCGAAATCATCGAGAACCCGATTATCTCGAACTTCAAGGAAGGCCTGAACGTCCTTGAATACTTCAACTCGACCCACGGCGCCCGTAAGGGCCTCGCGGACACCGCGTTGAAGACGGCCAACTCGGGTTACCTGACCCGCCGCCTCGTCGACGTGTCGCAGGACTGCGTCATCATCGAGGAAGACTGCAAAACCGAGAATGCGCTGGAAATGCGCGCTATCGTGCAGGGCGGCTCGGTCATCGCCTCGCTTGGCGAACGTATTCTCGGCCGGACCACGGCCGAAGACATCGTCAACGCGGCGACCGATGAGGTCATCGTCAAGGCCGGTACGCTGATCGACGAGCCGATGGTGAAGGAAATCGAAGCTGCTGAAGTACAGGTGGCCAAGATCCGTTCGCCGCTGGTCTGTGAGGCAAGTCAGGGTGTTTGCGCCACCTGCTACGGTCGCGACCTTGCTCGCGGTACGCCGGTCAACATCGGTGAAGCTGTCGGTGTGATCGCCGCGCAGTCGATCGGTGAACCCGGCACGCAGCTGACCATGCGTACCTTCCACATCGGCGGTGCTGCACAGCTTAACGAAACGAGCCATCTCGAAGCGATCTCGGACGGTAAGGTCGTGTATCGCGACATGCCGACGATTGTCGACAAGAAGGGTCGGATTCTTTCGCTCGCCCGCAACGGCGAACTGGCTGTGATCGACGCCGAAGGCCGTGAACGCGAAATCCACAAGGTGCCATACGGTACCGTGCTGATGCACAAGGATGGCGGCAAGGTGAAGGAAGGCGATCGCCTGGCCGAATGGGATCCGTTCAGCTTGCCGATCATCACCGAACAGTCGGGTGTCGTGAAGTATCAGGACCTTGTCGATGGTACGACGATGGAAGAACGCGTCGATGATGCTACCGGCATTGCTCAGCGCGTCGTCACCGAAATGCGTACCGCTGGTCGCAAGAAGGATGATCTGCGTCCCCGTCTGACGTTGTTCAACGATGCCGGCGACGAGAGCGAAGCCGCGCGTTACATGCTGGCGCCCGGTACCGTTCTCTCGGTCGAAGACAATCAGCAGGTTTCGGAGGGTGACATCCTGGCCCGTGCTTCGCGTGAAGCTGCCAAAACCCGCGACATCACCGGCGGTCTGCCGCGTGTCGCCGAACTGTTCGAGGCGCGTCTGCCCAAGGACAATTCGGTCATCGCCAAGATTTCGGGCAAGATCGAGTTCGTTCGCGAATACAAGGCGAAGCGCAAGATCGCGATCGTCCCCGAGGAAGGTGATGCAGTCGAGTACCTGATCCCCAAGACCAAGGTGATCGACGTGCAGGAAGGCGACTTCGTGAAGAAGGGTGATACNCTGATTTCCGGCTCGCCCAACCCGCACGACATTCTCGAAGTCATGGGCGTCGAGGCACTGGCCGAATATCTCGTNAACGAAATCCAGGAAGTNTACCGACTGCAGGGTGTGAAGATCAACGACAAGCACATCGAGGTGATCGTTCGCCAGATGCTGCAGAAGGTCGAGATCACCGACGGTGGCGACACCGTGCTGCTTCCCGGTGAGCAGGTCGATCTGGAAGAACTGAACGAGACCAATGCGAAGCTCGGCAGNAACAAGGAACCCGCCAAGGGNACCCCGATCCTGCTCGGCATCACCAAGGCCTCGCTCCAGACGCGTTCGTTCATNTCNGCNGCTTCGTTCCAGGAAACCACGCGCGTGCTGACGCAGGCCGCGGTCGAAGGGAAGAAGGACACGCTGGTCGGTCTGAAGGAAAACGTGATCGTTGGCCGNCTCATTCCGGCAGGCACCGGTGCNGGCATGAACCGCATGCGCATCACCGCGTCNAGCCGCGATGCTGCTCTGCGGGCCCAGTGGAAGAAGGCTCAGGATGCGATCATCGCTGCCAATACCGCGGCGGAAGAGCACGAAGCCGAACTNGCGCAGGGACCCGAGGCGGCAATCGGCGACGATCCGCTGGCGACCATGGAAGGGGAAACCCACGGCACCGACGCCGATGCAGGCGANTACCTGAACGAGGATGCGAAAGACGGCGAATAAGTCCGCCTTACGGCAACCGCACAGAAAGGGCCCCGCTGGAGCGATCCGGCGGGGCCTTTTCGTTGTACTCGGCGGAAAGCAAGCCCGCGCTTGTTTGCTTGACGGCAGGTTTGAGTAGTTGCACCTTAACTATCGGTACATGGGGGAAAGTGACCGCAATGCGGGGAATTTCGTGGCAGTAGAAGGGCCCGATACCGAAGCGTATGGAACCGGCGGAAGTCCGGACGGGCACGCTGCGGTCGGACAACTTCTGCTGACCCGCAGAATGAGAGATTTCACGACCGGGGCGACGTTGTCCCTGCTTCCAGCGCTCGGGTCGATTGTGGCGCTTGTCTACACCTTCCGCGATCAGGTTGATCTTGCGGTCCTGATAGGTTGGGCGACCGTGCAGTTGGTGCTGATCGCGGTCTATGTGGTCTTTGACAGCATTCTCGACCGTGACAGTCCCTCCATGGAGGAGTTGCGCAGACACTGGCGCCGTTTCGTTCTATTGCAATGGCTTGGCTCCTTGGCCTGGGCCGGAATCTTTCCGTATTTGGCGCCGGTCGCGCATGGTCTGGACGCAGTTGTGCTCGCAGTTGTGGCAATCGCCGTGCTTTGCGGCGTTTTGCTGGTTCACAGAACGGCGCCGAGTGCTGCGATCTTCCACGTAGTCGTGATGGCAATTTCAATCACCGCCGCCATTTGGATCGGCACGGGTATGGCGGGTTTGCCCGCCCTGATCCTGCTCGCCCTTTTCGTCATCGCGCTGCTCGGCTCGACGCGCGAGCAGGAGCGNCAGATTGTCGAGTGGCTCGAAGCCGAGATGAANCGCCGTGAAGCNACCGACACGGTTCGCTTGTTGNTNAACGATTACGAAGAGCATTCGTCCGACTGGCTNTGGACNGTCGACGAAGCCGGCAATCTCCGTAACGTGGCNGAGCGGTTCGCNATGGCAGCCGAGAAGCCTGCCGAAACGCTCGAAGGAAAGCCGCTGATCGACATGTTNATGGCGGATGCGAACCGCGCCATTNTTGCGCGGCATCTCNCTGAACGCAGCCGCTTCCACGATCTGGTGCTCAAATTGAGGATCAANGGGGAGATGCGCTACTGGAAGCTCTCCGCNAGGCCGCGNNACGATGGCCAAATCAGCGGCGTCGCACGGGATGTGACGAGCGATCGGATGATCGANGAGCGCGTCGCCTTCATGGCGCATTACGACAATTTGACCGGGCTCGCNAATCGNTANCTNTTTAACGANCGCCTGCGTGCTGCNCTGGATCAGAACGAAAGGGTGCGCAACATTGCCCTGTTCTACCTNGATCTGGACGACTTCAAGGCAGTCAACGACACGCGCGGACATCTCATGGGCGACAGGTTGCTCCGCGANGTCGGTAAACGACTTGAACAGGAAGTCCGCGGNCAGGATTTGGTCGCGAGGCTGGGGGGCGACGAATTTGCCATCCTCGTCGAAACGCGTTCCGGGGCCGGCATGCTTATCGAAAGGGCGCACAGTTTCCTTGCCGCTATCCGTGATCCATTCGAAATCGATGGTCAGATCTACCGTGTGTCGGGCAGCGTCGGCATCGCCAGAAGCAGTGACGGAAGCTGCGATGCGGAGGAATTGATGCGCCGTGCGGATCTTGCCCTCTTTGCTGCCAAGAACAAAGGGCGAGACACTCTCGCACTCTACGATCAGTCGATCGATCTGGCGGCCCGAGAGCGCCGCGAAATTGAAATCGATTTGCGCGAAGCGGTGGCCCGAGGACAGCTCAACCTCCATTATCAGCCGGTGATCGACCTGCAATCGGGTTCGGTTGTCGGATATGAAGCGCTCCTGCGCTGGTACCATCCCAAGCGCGGAATTATCGGCCCGGCGGATTTTCTCGAAGTTGCGGAAGAAACGGGCTTGATCGTTCCGATTGGCGAGTGGTCGATCCGGCAGGCCTTTGCGGAAACGGCAAAGTGGGAAGGGCATTTCCGTATTGCCATCAATCTCTCGCCTACACAGGTGCGCAGCCCGCATCTGGTGAAGGTGATTGCCCAATCGTTGCATGCACATGGCATTGCGCCCGAACGGGTGGAGTTCGAAATCACCGAGCATGTCCTGATGCAGGAAAGCTCCATCAGCATGGGCAATCTCCAGAAGCTTCGGGAATTGGGCACCCGCATCGCGCTGGACGATTTCGGCATCGGCTATTCTTCTCTGAGTTACCTGCGCCGTTTTCCCTTCGACCGGATCAAGATCGACAAGGACTTCGTCGACGGAGTGGAGAGTTCTGCCGACAACCAGGCGATCGTTTCGAGCATCACCAAGCTTGCCGAAGCGTTGGGTATGGCGACCACGGCGGAAGGCGTCGAAACGCGCGACCAGCTCGATCTCCTGCGCAGACTCGGCTGTCAGGAAGCGCAGGGCTATCTGATCTGCGAACCGGTGCCAGGAGAGAACTTCGCCACGGCCGACGCCGTCGATGCCGCCATGCGCGGTGGGGCGGTCAGTGGTATCCTAGCCTACCGCCGCACGCGCGAGGCGAGCGTGAAGCAAAGCCCACGACGCGCCAGCTGACCTCTCGCCAAGCCAGCCCCCCTCCGCTATCGGCGCGGATATGACCACTGTCACCCGTTTCGCTCCGTCGCCTACAGGGCGGCTCCATGTCGGCAATATCCGTACCGCCCTGCATAACTGGATGCTGGCGAGAAAGACTGGCGGCAAATTCATACTGCGGATCGACGATACCGATGCCGAGCGCAGCCGCGAGGAATATGTCGACGCGATCCGAGCGGATCTGGCGTGGCTCGGAATGCTCCCGGATGACGAGGCGCGTCAGTCAGAGCGTCTGGCGAAATACGAAGAAGCCTTTGCGTCGTTGCAATCAAGCGGCCGCGTTTATCCCTGCTACGAAACGCAGCAGGANCTNGAGCTGAAGCGCAAGATCCGGCTCGGNCGTGGCCTGCCGCCGATATATGATCGCGGGGCCCTTGANCTGAGCGAGGAAGACCGTGCNGCCAAGGAGGCGCAGGGTATCGTGCCGCANTGGCGNTTCATGCTCGATCATGACGAGCAGATCGGCTGGAACGATGGGGTGCGAGGGCCACAGAAATTCGATGCCGCCCAGTTGTCCGATCCAGTCGTGAGGCGCGCAGACGGAAGCTGGCTTTACATGCTGCCTAGTGCGGTGGACGATCTCGATATGGGTATTACCCACGTCCTGCGCGGCGAAGATCATGTAAGCAATACTGCGGTGCAAATTCAAATGTTTACCGCACTGATTGCTGCACGAGACGAAACGCAGCAAATTCCCAGTTTTGCGCATGAGGCTTTGCTGGTGGGGGCCGAAGGCAAATTATCCAAACGGCTCGGATCGCTCGGCTGCGATGCCTTTCGCGAACGTGGTATCGAGCCGGAAGCGATTATGGCGCTGCTGGCGCGCCTCGGCACATCGCTTCCCNTCGAACCTATCGCCGAAATCGAGGCGCTTCTCGAAACCTTCGATCTTTCGACATTCGGACGNGCACCGGCAAAGTTCGACGATGCGGAACTTGACCNTATCAACACAGCGCTTGTCCATCAGATGGAGTTTTCCCAAGTCGCCGACAGGCTGCCGCAGGGTATGGACGAGGCTGGCTGGCATGCCATCAGGCCAAACCTCGCGCATGTAAACGAGGCAGGTCAGTGGTGGGCGCTGGTCACCGGCCCGGTTGATCAGCCGGAATTTACGCAGGATGATCGCGCCTATCTCGCCGAAGCAGCGAGCACGCTCGTATGGAGCGACGATCCGTGGCGTTCGCTTACCGGCGCGCTGAAGGACACGACCGGTCGCAAGGGCAAACCGCTGTTCCTTCCCTTGCGCCAGGCATTGACGGGTATGGATCACGGGCCGGACATGGGGGAACTGTTGCCGCTGATCGGCGAGGAGGAAGCCCACGCGCGATTGACCAAGGCCGCGACCAGCTAGATTTCCGCCGTCTTGCGGCAAGGCGCGACGGCCCTTACCTTGGGGCACCATGCTCGATGTGCTGAACAGATCCCGGGCGCGCCCGCTGGTTGCGCTGTTACTGGCGGTTCTTTTCGCGCACGCGATTCCTTCCCAGCCCATCTCGCTCGATCGCGGACGTGGTCCGGTTTTCAGTGCGGCAACGGCGGAAGTCACGCTTCCTCCGAGGGAGGATAATTCCGGCATCGTCTGCACGGTAACGCAGCCATGCCCGGACAAAACAGCACCATTCACGAGTACATTGACACCTAAGGCGAGCCTGCACGCGGGCCTGCAACAAAAGCCCTGGCCGGAGCATGGGCCGCGCGCACCTCCGCTGAAGCCGCCGCCTCGTTCTCTGGCTTCCCCACGGGAACCACCCCGCCTGATCTGAGCCGCCGCGTCCACCGTGGGGCGCCAATTCTGTTCAGACAGGACATATTTACAATGACAACCGATATCGACGGCGGTGCCGTCACCGACCGCTTCGACCAGATCGAGGCGACCTTACTGCGTTATCCGGACATCGACAGTACGGAGCTGGCCGATCTAAAACGCTGGTTCGACAAAGAGGCTTCGGCGCTCGAAGTCGCCAGCCTGGCCAGCAAGGAGCGCTTGCGGCAGCAGTATAGCGATTTTCGATCCGCCCATATCGACAGGCTTGGATTGGTCGAAATGGTTCTAACCGTCTTGGCAGGAATCCTGCTGCTCGGCGGAATTACAATCGTGGCGATCGGCGCCTGATAATCCGCAGACGGGCGGTGCTTTTAAAGAAAGTGTCCGCCCGTCAATCCGGTTGCACGTCGTGCTTGTCCAGTTCGTCACCGCTGATCGTCACGACATGCAGAAGGTTTGTCGAGCCGGGGGTGCCGAACGGGACGCCAGCCAGTGCAATCAGCTTGCTGCCCGCTTCCCCGAAGCCATGACGCAGCGCCATGCGCTTGCCCTTGGCGATCATCTCTTCGAAACTGCCAATGTCCTTGGTCGCAACGGCGTGGGCACCCCATAGCAGACCCAGGCGGCGCGCCGTCTTCATACTCGGTGTCAGCACGAGCATGGGCACACTGGGGCGTTCGCGCGCAACCCTGCGGGCGGTAGATCCCGAACCTGTGAAGACCGTTATCGCGCTAACTGCTACCGTATCGGCCACGGTCATGCAGGCATGCGCCAGTGCGTCGGCAGTTGTCCTGTCCGGTGGCGTGTCCAGAAACCGTACTCGCGCGAGATAGGCTTCATCGCCCTCTACCTGGCGTGCGATCTTGTGCATGATGGTGACCGCTTCTTCGGGCCAGTCGCCCGCAGCGGTTTCTGCGGAAAGCATGACGGCGTCGGCGCCGTCGTATACTGCATTGGCCACGTCGGAGACTTCTGCCCGGGTCGGGGCAGGGCTTTCGATCATGCTTTCCAGCATCTGTGTCGCCACGATCACCGGTTTACCCTTGAGGCGGGTGGCGTTCACGATCCGCTTCTGGAGAGGCGGGACTTCCTGGGGTTCGAGTTCGACCCCCAGATCGCCGCGAGCAACCATGATGCCGTCGCTCATGTCGATGATTTCGTCGAGCCGGCGAACGGCCATGGGCTTTTCGATCTTGGCGCACAGCGCGCCGTAACCACCCATCAGCTTACGGGCTTCGGCAAGGTCTTCCGGGCGCTGTACGAAGCTTAGGCCGATCCAATCGACGCCCTGACTGACTGCAAAGGCAAGATCCTTGCGGTCCTTGTCGGTAAGGGCCGGGATCGGCACTTCGGCATCGGGTACATTNACNCCCTTGCGGTCCGANATNACNCCNCCGACTTCTGCNGAACANAGAATTTCATTCTCGTCGGCCCGGATCACTTTCAGGCGGATCTTGCCATCATTGATCAGCAGGCGCTGGCCTTTCTCNAGCAGGCCGAACAGTTCGGGATGCGGCAGTTCGACGCGCGTCTCGTCGCCGGGCTCAGGATTGCGNTCGAGCTTGAAATGCCCGGAATGGCGGATGACCGCCTGTCCGTCCTTGAACTTGCCTACGCGTAGCTTTGGACCCTGAAGGTCAGCGAGGATCGCGATCGGGCGCATGAACTGCTTTTCCATCGCGCGAATGGCTTCGATCGTCTTTGCATGATCGGCATGTTCGCCATGGCTCATGTTGACGCGAAACGCATCGACCCCGGCCTTGAACAGCCTGGCGAGCATTTCTGGCGAGCGGCTGGCAGGACCAACGGTGGCGAGAATCTTGACCTTGCGGCCGCGAGGATCGAGCTTGGGGGCGGAATTGGCCATGGGAATGGCCTATGGCACTGCTATGCGACAAAGCAAGGACGATAGAGACATGACTACGAATGCGCCCGATGCCCTCGATCAACTCGACGATGCCGTAGCGGCAGAGGCATTTCGGCGGCTGGTACGCCATCTTCGGCACCGTCACGATGCGCAGAATATCGAACTGATGGGCCTCGCCGGATTCTGCCGTAACTGTCTTGCCGACTGGATCCGCGATGCCGGGTTCGAGGGCGACAAGCTGGCGGCGCGGGAGCTGATCCATGGAATGCCGATGGATGAATGGAAATCTACCCGTCAGGCACCGGCGACGGAAGAGCAGCTTGCCCGAATGGAGGCCAGCATTGCGAAAAATCGCGTGGAGTAGCGAGTCGCCGCCTTCACCACCGCCGACAGGCTGGCTATCGAGCCGCCAACCGATTCTCAAATTCTGGAGTTTTACAAGATGGCAGAAGCCACCGACGACCGCCTGCGCCTTCTGATCGAGCGCATCGAACGGCTTGAAGAAGAGAAGAAGGGCATCGCCGACGACATTCGCGACGTTTACGCGGAATCCAAGGCGGTCGGTTACGATACAAAGATCATGCGCCAGATCATTCGTCTGCGGAAGATGAAGCCGGACGAGCGTAGCGAGCAGGAAACCATTCTCGATACCTACAAGGCTGCGCTTGGCATGGGCTGACGCTTTGCTGCGGCGGGCTGTCGGAACACGGCGCCGTTTCAAGCTGTTGGTCGGGTGAAAGGAATTCACCCATGGCCAACACCCAGCCCGTCGATACTGCCTTCATCGAAGAAACATCTGAAGAACCGCGGATGCCGGGATCGGAAACCGATCTCGATCGCAAACCTCAATGGCAGCCGCGCTATCCCGGATCGGGAAGATTGAAAGGCAAGGTCGCCATCGTAACCGGTGGCGATAGCGGCATAGGGCGAGCAACCGCGGTGCTGTTCGCCCGAGAAGGGGCGAAGGTCGCCATCGCCTATCTCGAAGAGCACGACGACGCCCATATCACGCGGGATGCATGCGAAAAGGAAGGCGCCGAAGTGCTCCTTTCCGCTGGCGACGTCGGCAATCCGGAACATTGCACGGGACTGGTTCGGGCCGTCATTGAGAAATGGGGCCAACTGGACATTTTGGTCAACAATGCCGGCGAACAGCATCCGGACGACGACATAACCGATATCACGACCGAACAGCTACAGCGCACCTTTCAGACCAACATCTTTTCGATGTTCTACATGACGCAGGCCGCGCGTCCGCATCTGAAGAACGGGGCGGCGATCGTCAATTGTACCAGCGTAACGATGTATCAGGGTTCTGGCGGACTGCTGGATTACAGCGCCACGAAGGGGGCGATTACGGCGTTTACCCGGTCGTTGTCTGAAAATCTGGTCGGCGAGGGTATTCGCGTTAATGCAGTTGCACCGGGTCCGATCTGGACGCCGCTTAATCCCATGGGTGGGCAGCCGCCCGAAAATATGGACAGTTTCGGCGAAGACACGCCAATGGGCCGACCGGGCGAACCGAACGAAGTGGCGCCCGCCTTCCTGTTTCTTGCCTGTCGAGACAGCTCTTACATGTCAGGACAGGTTCTTCATCCCAACGGGGGCATTATCGTCAACGGTTGATCACCGTGTCAGCCGTCCTATGTTGGCAACACAGCAAGGAACAGGAGATCCGGATATGGCAGGCCCTTGGAAAGATGCTCGNGGCATCATCGTCACNACAACCCCGACTATCGAGGGCAAGCCCATCCAGGACTATCTCGGCATNGTCACCGGTGAAGTGATCGTCGGNGCCAATCTCTTCCGCGACCTGTTNGCCAATATTCGNGACATCGTGGGCGGCCGTTCCGGGAGTTACGAACGCATCCTGCGCGACGCACGAGAGCAGGCCATTCAGGAACTTCAGGCTGAATGCGGNGCNTTGGGCGGCAATGCCGTGGTCGGTATCGATCTCGATTANGAGGTAATCGGCGATACCGGTTCCATGCTGATGGTCAGTGCTAGCGGGACGGCCGTNAAGATCTAGGCGGCGCTTCCCGCCAGCAGCACCAGCGAAATGAACGCCCCGTTGTGAAGCATGTGCAGAAGGATGCTCGACCACAGCCCGTATCTGACCCGCAAATAGCCTAACATCGTGCCCGTCGCGAATTGCGGAAGCACCAGCGGCAAGGCCATGGCCATCTGACCGGGCTCGAAATTGAACAGGTGGACGCTGGCGAAACCCAGCGTGCTTAACCAGAAAAACAGCGGGAAAAAGCGTTTGAACCAACGCATGGCATCGCGTCGGCGCAGCAGGAAAACGAATGCGAGGGCCACAATAAGTCCCACCATCACGGCCCCAGCCATTCCGGCCCATGGATTAGCGAAGGTCCCGCCGCCGACGGCTGTGAAGATACCGGCCGCCAGCAAGCCGGCAGGAACGGCCAGAAGAATTCCAAGAACGTGGCCCGGGCGCCCCGATAACCAGCCGCGGAATAGCGTCTCTTCTACCAGAGGAGCGATCACTATTACCGCGAAGATGATGGCCGGGCCGATTTCCATGCCCGCAAGCGCCGTTTCGGGCACGTCGATACCGGCCGACATCACCGCTCCGGCGATCCCCAGAAGCACGCTCATTACGATCAGATCGAGGACGAACAGCCGAAGTACGGCGGTAAGGCTCCTGATTTTTGGCAAGGGGGCGCGGGCGGGCAATGTCGGGCGCTTCAGAAAGCGGGCGAACTGAACCCATTCGCTGCGCATCGAAATCGCAGGCGCAAGACTTGTCGTTCCGGCGTTCATGCGGCTAAGGCGACCCCCGAGAATCTCTGACGAGAAACGTCCCAACCAATCGAGCTACGAAGCGAAACCATGGCCGGTCATTCCAAATTCAAAAACATCATGCATCGCAAGGGCGCGCAGGACAAGAAGCGCAGCGCGATGTTTTCCAAGCTGTCCCGCGAAATCACCGTCGCGGCGAAGATGGGCATGCCCGATCCGGACATGAACCCCCGTCTGCGCCTGGCGGTCAACGCGGCGAAGGCGCAGTCCATGCCCAAGGACAACATCCAGCGCGCGATCGACAAGGCGAGCGCGCAGGACGGCGAGAATTACGAAGAAGTGCGTTACGAAGGCTATGGCCCGGGCGGCAGCGCGATCATCGTCGAAGCACTGACGGATAACCGCAACCGCACCGCGACCAACATCCGCACCGCCTTTTCCAAGAATGGCGGCAACCTTGGCACCGAAGGCAGCGTCGCCCACGGGTTCGAGCGCCTTGGCCTCATTTTCTACCCGGCCGAAGCAGGCAGCGAAGACAAGATCCTCGAAGCGGCGATGGAAGCCGGGGCGGAAGATATCGCGAGTTCGGATGACGGCCACGAAATCTGGACCGCAGCCGAAGATCTCCATCAGGTTGCCACCGATCTCGAGAAGTCGCTCGGGGAAGCGGAAACCGTCAAGCTGGCGTGGAAGCCGAACCTTACCGTCGACATGGACGAGAAGAATGCGTCTACCCTGCTCAAGCTGATCGACGCCCTCGACGACGATGACGATGTGCAGACCGTGTGGGGCAATTACGATATCTCCGATGAAGTGATGGAAAAGCTGGATTAAACCAGCCGTGCTCATCCTCGGTCTCGATCCCTCGCTCAGTTGCACGGGGTGGGGCGTGATCCGGTCCGAGGGCGCGCGTATCACGCATATCGCCAACGGGCAGGTGCCGACCGATCCGAAAGCCAGCATGGCGCAGCGGCTGGGGCTGTTGCAGGCNTCGCTCGCGGAAGTGATTGCCGTNCACCAGCCCGGCCGGGCNGCGGCGGAAGAGATCTACGTCAACAAAAATGCACAAACGACGCTTAAGCTGGCGCAGGCGCGGGGGGCTGTGCTGGCGACGTGCGGAACGGCGGGGCTGGCGGTCAACGAGCACGCTGCGCGGCTGGTGAAGAAGGCGGTGGTCGGCACCGGCGCAGCGGAGAAGGCGCAGGTGCAGGCGATGGTCAAGGTCTTGTTACCAGGCGTAAAAATCGCGGGAGCGGACGCGGCCGATGCGCTGGCGGTGGCCATTGCGGACGCCCATTTGACGAGGACGTTATGACGATCGAATTTTACGGCATCCCCAATTGCGATACGGTCAAGAAAGCCCGCAAATGGCTCGATGGGCAAGAAATTCCCTATGTTTTTCATGACTATAAGAAAGAGGGCGCCGATCCGGAAAAGCTGCGGGAATGGATCGGGGCCAAGGGCGTGGATGCCATCCTGAACCGCCGGGGGACGACCTGGCGAAAGCTGACGGACGCGGAGAAGGCCGATGTCGACGAGACGAAAGCGGTAGGTTTGCTCGAGGCCAATCCCAGCATGATCAAGCGGCCCGTGGTCGAATATCCCGGCGGCCTGCTGGTCGGGTTCGACGAAACCGAATGGGGCGCCGCCCTCAAGTAACGGCCAGCCCGGCACCATACGGTTGGCGATATGCATGTGAATCGAGCGTTTGATCTGCGCCGAACATCCCTGCCGAACAGTACGAAACGGCCACGAACAGGAGCTTTGTCGACCATGATCCGTGCGATTTTCGCCCATTGGCCTGCGCTTCGATCGATCGCGCTCCTCGCCGTGCTGTTCACGGCGCTGCCGCTGCAGGCTTCCGACTTCATCGTGATCGCCCATCGCGGCGCCAGCGGCGAACGGCCGGAGCATACGCTGGCCGCTTATGAACGCGCGATCGATCAGGGGGCGGATTATATCGAACCCGATCTGGTGGTGACCAAAGACATGGTGCTGGTCGCGCGCCATGAAAACGAATTGTCGGACACGACCGATGTCGCCGCCCATGAGGAATTTGCCGATCGCAAGCGATCCAAGACCATCGATGGGCGATTGGTAAGCGGCTGGTTCGCCGAAGATTTCACCCTGGCCGAGCTGCGCACCCTGCGCGCGAAGGAACGCCTNCCGAGCCTGCGGACGAAGAATGCGCAGTTCGATAGTCTCTATGCCATTCCCACCTTTGCCGAGATCCTGCAGCTGGTGGAGGCCAAGGAAGCCGAGACGGGCAGGCGCGTCGGCGTCTATCCCGAGCTGAAGCATCCCGATTTCCTGCTGCAGCAGGGTTTCGACACGGTGGACCTGCTGGTCACCGCCTTGCGNCAGGCCGATCTCGACGANGCGGAGGATGCGGTNTTCATCCAGAGTTTCGAGGTGGGCACGCTGCGCCGCCTCGATACGATGGTCGAGGTGCCGCTGGTGCTGCTGGTGACGCCGGGCGGCGGTCCGGCGGACGAACCGGCCCTGTCCTATGAAGAAATGCTGACACCTGCCGGGCTGGTGGAAGTGGCCAAATATGCCGATGCCATCGGTGCCGACCTGCGGCTGGTATTCAACGCGGACGGGACCCCGACCGGGCTGGCCGAGAAGGTGCACGGGGCGGGCCTGAAGCTGCATGGCTGGACGCTGCGCAAGGAAAACGCCTTCCTGCCGCCAGCCCTGCGCCGCGGCAGTGCGGAGAATGCGGCAGGAGACGTGCCGGCGATGGTCGCACTGCTGAGGGCGGCCGGGCTCGACGGCGTTTTCACCGACGATCCCGGACTGGTGGTTCCGGCCATGAATGCAGGCGACTGATCGGCGTCAGGCCAGCATCGCGGGATTTTGCCGACCCTATCGGTACCGCGCCGTGACCAGATAGTTGAGCGAGAGATCGGCCGAAAGGTGGAGGCCCTTGTCGGGCCGGAAGGAAATGCCGCGCGGTTCGCCCATCTCCAGCCCGGCATCGTCCAGCAGCGCGCCCAGTTCTTCCGGCGTGATGAAATCGTCCCAGTGATGCGTCCCCCTGGGGATCATGCCGAGCCCTTCTGCCGCACCGATCATCAGCAGCCGCGACTGCGGCGTGCGGTTCGGTGTGGACAGGACCATCAGCCCATCGGGCGCCAGCCTGCCCGCGAGCGCGGCGATGAAGGCGGGTTTGTCCGCGACATGTTCGATGACTTCCATCGCCGTCACCAGATCGAAGGTGCCGATGTCGAGAGAGCCGACTTCGCCCGCGATGTAGCGGATATCGAGACCGGCGCCATCGGCGTGGACGGCCGCCGCAGCGGTGTTTTCCGGCGCGGCATCGACGCCTGTGACGTCCGCCCCGAGTCGCGCCATGGGTTCGCAGAGGAGGCCCGCACCGCAACCCACATCGAGCGCGGCCTTGCCCGCGAGCGGATGACGCTGCGAAATATCGCCCCCCCAATGCATATCCACGCATTCGCGCAGGAAGGCGAGCCGGACCGGGTTGAGGCGGTGAAGCATGGCGGAAGACCCCTTCGGGTCCCACCAGTCCTTGGCCAGCTTGCCGAAATGGGCAGCTTCATCGGGGCGGATCGTTTGGCCGCCCGAAGTATTGCTTCGCGGTTGCGTGGTTGCATCACTCATGCGCTCTGGCTAGCAGCCGTAACCCAGCTATTCCAGCACGGAGACCTCCTCGCTTGGCCCGTATCGTGATGAAATTCGGCGGAACCTCCATGGCGGGGACCGAGCGCATCCGGCGCGTGGCCAATATCGTGCGCAAACAGCAGGCGCGCGGACACGAGGTCGCGGTGGTCGTTTCGGCCATGGCGGGCGAGACCGACCGGCTGGTGAATTTCTGCCGCGAGGCGAATGCGCTGTACGATCCGGCCGAATACGACGTGGTGGTCGCGAGCGGCGAGCAGGTGACCAGCGGCCTTCTGGCGCTGACGCTGCAATCGCTGGGCAGCAAGGCGCGAAGCTGGCTCGGCTGGCAATTGCCGATCCGCACGATCGAGGCCCACGCCAAGGCGCGCATCGACGAGATCGATGGCGATGCGCTGATCGCCAGTATGGAAGCGGGCGAAATCGCCGTTATCCCGGGATTCCAGGGCGTGGGCGACGATGGCCGCATCACCACGCTGGGACGCGGCGGTTCGGACACCTCGGCCGTGGCGGTGGCAGCGGCGATCAAGGCCGATCGCTGCGATATCTATACCGACGTCGACGGCGTCTATACGACCGACCCGCGTATCGTCGCCAAGGCGAGGAAGCAGAAGGCGGTCACTTACGAAGAAATGCTCGAGCTCGCGAGCGTGGGGGCCAAGGTGCTCCAGACGCGTTCGGTCGGGCTTGCCATGAAAGAGGGCGTGCGGGTGCAGGTCCTCTCCAGCTTCGTCGGCGAGGATGCCATCCCTGCCGACGACCTTCCGGGCACGATGATCGTGTCGGAAGAAGAAATGAACGAACTGGTGGAGAAGGGCGATATGGAACGCCAGCACGTGACCGGCATCGCGCATGACAAGAACGAGGCCAAGGTGATCCTTACCCGCGTGCCCGACAAGCCGGGGGCGGTGGCGCATATCTTCGAACCGCTGGCGGCGGCGTCCATCAATGTGGACATGATCATCCAGAACGTGGGCCGCGACAAGGGCGAGACCGACGTGACCTTCACCGTGCCGCAGACCGATCTGGCACGCGCGCAGGCGCTGCTGGAAGACAAGCGCGAGGACATCGGCTTCAACCGCCTGATCACCGACAGCAAGATCGCCAAGATTTCCGTCGTCGGCGTGGGGATGAAGAGCCATGCAGGCGTCGCCAGCACCATGTTCCGCGCGCTGTCAGATCGCGGGATCAATATTCAGGCGATCTCCACCAGCGAAATCAAGATCAGCGTGATGATCGACGAGGACGAAACCGAACTGGCGGTCCGGGTCCTGCACACCGCCTACGGGCTGGACGCGGTGGATGAGGCCGTCGCGTGATCCGGCGGATCGCAACCGCGATTGCAAGCGTGCTGGTGGCGGTGGGTCTGGTCTATCTGGCCTATGAGGCCGGGGTCGTCATCGGTCTGGGAGCGACGCGCACATGAGCCATACCGCGAAAATCCTGCTGCTCGGTTCGGGCGAGCTGGGGCGCGAATTCGTCATTTCGGCCAAGAGGCTGGGTGCCTATGTGGTGGCCTGCGATGCCTATGACGATGCGCCGGCCATGCAACTGGCCGATGCGCGCGAGGTCTTCTCCATGCTCGACGGCGAGAAGCTGCGCGAAGCGGCAGAGAAGCACCGGCCCGACTATATCGTCCCCGAGATCGAGGCGATCCGCACATCCGTGCTGGCCGAACTGGAGGACGAGGGCTTTACCGTCGTCCCATCGGCCCGCGCGGCGCAATTGACGATGAACCGCGATGCGATCCGCGATCTTGCGGCGCATGAACTGGGCCTCGTCACGTCGAAATATCATTATGCCAAGAACCTCGAAGAGGTGAAGGCGGCGGCGCAGCACACCGGCTTTCCCTGCGTGATCAAGCCGGTCATGTCTTCGTCCGGCAAGGGCCAGTCGACCGTGCGCGACGAGGCCGGGCTGGAGGCGGCATGGGATTACGCCCACGCCAACATGCGCGGCGACCGGCAGCGCGTGATCGTCGAGCAGTTCGTGGATTTCGATTACGAGATCACCCTCCTGACAGTCCGCCACAGGGACGGCGTGACCTTCTGCCCGCCCATCGGCCACCGGCAGGAGCGCGGCGATTACCAGGAAAGCTGGCAGCCGACGCCGATGTCGGATCAGGCCATCGCCAAGGCGCAGGAAATGGCGCGGACCGTGGTGGACGATCTGGGCGGTTATGGCCTGTTCGGGGTCGAGTTCTTCGTGAAGGGCGAAGAGGTCATCTTTTCCGAGCTGTCCCCCCGGCCGCACGATACCGGCATGGTCACGCTGGTGAGCCAGAACCTGACCGAATTCGACCTGCACGCCCGCGCCGTGCTGGGCCTGCCCGTTCCGGCCGATCTGCGCGCCCGCCCGGCGGCAAGCGCCGTNATCCTGGCCGAGCGCGATTCCAGGAGCCTNTCCTANGAAGGGCTGGCGGAAGCGATGGCNGATGGAGCGGANNTGCGGATTTTCGCCAAGCCCGACAGCCGCCCCTATCGGCGNATGGGCGTGGCCCTGGCGACGGCTGGCGATACCGACGAAGCCCGGCGCAAGGCGCGCGAGGCGGCACACAAGGTGCGGATCGTCTACGGCGACTGATCAGCCGAAGAAGGCGTCGATGGCGAAGCAGGTTGCGATGCCGACGACCACGTTCATNGGCAGGCCGATCTTCACGAAGTCCATGAACCGGTAGTTCGCCGCNCCGTAAACGAGCGTGTTGGTCTGATATCCGATGGGCGTTGCGAAGCTGGCGCTGGCGCCGAGCATGACNGCGACCACCAGTTCGCGCGCATCGGCGCCCGTCACCCCGGCAAGGCCGATGGCGATGGGNGTCAGNATGACCGCGACGGCATTGTTGGTCACGCTTTCGGTCAGCAGGCTGGTCAGCCCGTAGATCGCGATCAGCAGCAGCAGCGGCGACGCATTGGCGAAGACCGGTTCGAGGGTCGCCACGATCAGTTCGACCGTACCGGCATTGTCCAGCCCGACGCCGAAGGCGAGCATGCCGAAGATGAGCACCAGCGTATTGCCGTCGATCGCCGACCAGGCTTCTTCCGGTTCGAGGCAGCGCGTCGCCAGCACAAGACCGGCACCGATCAGGGCCAGCGCCTGGATCGGCCAGGAAAAGATCGCCGCGAGCAGGACGACCGCGGCCAGCGTGCCGATGGCGATCGGGGCGCGGGCGCGGCGGAAGGCGCGGGTCGGCGCCTGGGTCACCGTGCCGAGCATGACATTGTTCTGCAGCGCCTGCACGGCATCGGCACCGGCCGCGATCAGCAGGCGATCGCCCGCCCTCACGCGCACCTCGGCAAGTTCCGGACCGGCGATATGGCGCGGACGCGACAGGCCGAGCACGCGCACCTTGAGCTTGGCCAGCATGGGAATTTCCGCAAGCCGCCGCCCGATGATGGGATGGGAGCTGGAAACGACCGCTTCGATCAGGGACAGGTCGGCGGGACGCCCGCTGCCCGCCGTATCGACGCCGCCGCCCACGCCGGTAAGGCCGGTGCGGAAATCGAAGGCTTCCGCCAGCGAAGCGAGTTCGGCGGGACTGGCCCCGACGACCAGCTGATCGCCCACGCCGAGGATATGTTCGCCGATATCCTTGCGGATCACCTCGCCCCCGGCCTTGATGCCGATGATCTTCACGCCGGGGCGGCGCACCAGCTTGGTCGATCCGAGTTCCTGGCCGATGAGCGGGCTGCTTTCGGACACGACGAGGTGGGAGAGGTAGAAATCGCTTTCCGTATCATCGTCGAGCGCGCGCTGCGGGCGATCGGGCANNAGCCGGGGCCCGGCGAGCACGAGATAGGCGGTGCCCGCCAGCGCCGCGACGAGGCCCACGCCGGTGATTTCGAACATGCCGAACGGAGCGAGCCCCTGTTCGCGCGCGACGCCATCGACGAGGAGATTGGTCGAGGTGCCGATCAGCGTGAGCGTGCCCCCCAGGATCGAGAGGTAGGATAGCGGGATCAGCAGGCGCGTGGCCGCGGTTCCGAGCGAGCGGGCGAGGCGTTTGACCACCGGGATCATCACCAGAACGACCGGCGTGTTGTTCATGAAGGCCGAGGCCGCAATGGTGCCGAAGCCGATCTCCGCCAGCGCCAGCCGGGGCTTGCGCCGGGTGCGGCGGATGATCCAGCCCGACACTTCTTCCAGCGTGCCCGTGCGCAGCAGCGCGCCCGACAGCACGAACATCGCCGCGATGGTGATGGGCGCGGGGTTCGAGAACACGCCGAGCAGTTCGTCGGTGGAAATGAACCCCAGCAACAGCATGATCAGCGCGCCGAGCGTGGCCACGACCACCGGCGGCAGACGTTCCACCACGAAGCCGGCGAACAGGAGGAAAAGGAGTATCAGCCCGATGAGCGGGTGATAAGCGGCGACCGAATCAGGTAGAAGCGATGGCATTCAAATGTCGGCTACAGTAAAAGTACGGGATGCCTAGTTAAATCGAATGAGTGCATGTGCTTGCTAGGATTGCGGGGTGGGCTTAAGCGATCTCATCATGAACAGTTACTCCAAGACTTCGTGTTTGATGCAGCGCGGTTGCGATTTTCTCGGCAGCGAAACCGCCATTCTGTGCGGGGCGATGAGCTGGGTGTCCGAACGCAATCTCGTCTCCGCCATTTCGAACGCCGGCGGGTTCGGCGTGATCGCCTGCGGGGCGATGACGCCCGATCTGCTCGACACCGAAATCGCCGAAACCCGCAAGCTGACCGACCGCCCGTTCGGCGTGAACCTCATCACCATGCACCCGCAGCTCTTCGACCTCATCGCCGTGTGCGAAAAGCACGCCGTGGGCCATGTGGTGCTGGCCGGGGGCATTCCGCCCAANGGCAGNGTCGAAGCGATCAAGGGCGGGCAAGANCCCCGCCAAGGTNATCTGCTTCGCGCCNACGCTGGCGCTNGCCAAGAAGCTGCTGCGCTCNGGCGCNGATGCGCTGGTGATCGANGGCATGGAAGCGGGCGGCCATATCGGCCCTGTCTCCACCAGCGTCCTGGCGCAGGAAATGCTGCCCGAACTCGCCGAAGACCATCTCATCTTCGTTGCCGGCGGGATCGGCCGCGGGCAGGCGATCGCCGGCTATCTGGAAATGGGCGCGGCGGGCGTCCAGCTGGGCACGCGCTTCGCCTGCGCCACCGAAAGCATCGCGCATCCCAACTTCAAGAAGGCTTTCTTCCGCGCCAGCGCGCGCGATGCCATCACAAGCGTGCAGGTCGACCCACGGCTGCCGGTGATCCCGGTGCGCGCGCTCAAGAACAAGGGGACGGACGAGTTCACCCGCAAGCAGATCGAGGTGGCAGGCGTGCTCGACCGCGAGGAAATCGCGATGGCCGAAGCGCAGCTGCAGATCGAACATTACTGGGCCGGTGCGCTGCGCCGCGCGGTAATCGATGGCGATGTGGAAAACGGCAGCCTCATGGCGGGCCAGTCGGTCGGCATGCTGAAGGAAGAAGAGCCGGTGGCCGCCATCATCGAAAAGCTGATGAGCCAGAGCGAGGAAGCGCTCGCGCGCCGGTGAGATGACGATTCATCGCCTCGATCTCGATATAGCGATTTATCGCGATCGGGTGCAGGTGACGCATCGCCCCACCGACACGTTCGTCGACCAGCGCGCGGAATATGCGTTCTCTTCGGACAGTTCCGTGGTCGCCAACCCGCGCTATCTCGAGGACACGATCGTGCGCGGGATCCGGCAGGTCATCGCGACCGGCGGCTTTTCGCTGCGCGATCCGATCGCGCGGGTGGTCAGCTGCGAATCCCCGCTGGGCGAGGCCGACATGGAGGTCGTGCGGACCGCGCTGATCGAAGCGGGCATGCGCAAGGTGGTGTTCGAATTCGACGGATGAATTCCTGATTGTCGCGCCCCAAGCGCATAGCGCTTGCACCGACCCATAATGGCAGGACATGAAAACGGGATGTCCAAGCCCCTAGTCCTGACCCTGTCCTGTGCCGATCGCCCGGGCATCACCGCGCGCGTCACGTCGTTCCTGTTCGAACGCGGCGGCAACATCCTCGAAGCGCAGCAGTTCAACGACCGGTCGAGCGATGCCTTCTTCATGCGGGTCGAGTTCGATCCGGGCGAGGCATCGCGCGAAATGATCCGGACAGAGTTCGCACCGATTGCCGCCGAACACGCGATGGACTGGAAGCTTGCGCTGCGCGACCGGCCGCGGCGGGTGCTCATCATGGTCAGCAAGTTCGATCACTGCCTGGCCGACCTGCTGTACCGCTGGCGGATCGGCGAATTGCCGATGGAGCCCGTGGCGATCATCTCCAATCATCCGCGCGCGGCAATCGAGCATACGCATCTGGGAGACATTCCCTTCCATCACCTCCCCGTGGCGAGCGGCGAGAAAAGCGCACAGGAGGCAAAGGTGCGCGCAATAGCCGAAGAGAGTGGGGCCGAGCTCGTCGTGCTGGCGCGGTACATGCAGATCCTGTCCGACGAACAGGCCGCGCATTTCAGCGGGCGGTGCATCAACATCCATCACAGCTTCCTGCCCGGCTTCAAGGGCGCAAAGCCGTATCACCAGGCATACGAGCGGGGGGTCAAGATGATCGGGGCAAGTGCGCATTACGTCACTGCCGACCTCGATGAAGGACCGATCATCCATCAGGACGTCGAGCCTATCAGCCATGCGGACACGCCCGATCAGCTGGTGCGCAAGGGTCGCGATATCGAAAGCCGGGTTCTGGCTGAAGCCGTCCGCCTGCATCTCGAAGACCGCGTTCTGCTCAACGGCCAGCGCACGGTCGTCTTCAGGAGCTGAGCAGCGCCTTCCAGGGCGCCAAACGCGGATCGTCGTTGGCAAGGGGATCCCATACCGTGGCCATGCGTGCGCGCGCTTCGCGCTCTGGAACGCCGTTTTCGAGGTCCAGCAAGTAGAAAAACGCCGTCACCCGCCAGTTCATGATGCAATGCACATGAACCGGGCCGCTTGTATCTGCCAGCACGCGTGCCAGTTCGGCGACATGTTCGCGCCGCGGCGCATCGAAGGGAACCGGAAAGTGCGAATAGCCGATCCCTTCGGCTGCCAGCCTTTCCGCTTCATCGGGTAACGCTTCGGGGTGATCGTCGAGCGCCAGATTCACGACGTGACGCACGCCCAGGGCCGCCATTCTGGCGGGATCACCGGCCTCCAACCTGCCGGAAGTGGTGATCGCGTCCGAACGCCTGCGCCAGTTTCTGATATCGGACGGATCGCCCATGCTTACCGTGCGGCGGTGCGGGTCTTGGCGCGCTGGGCTTCCATGGCCTTGTCCTCGTTGGCGCGCTTGATCACATACTGACGGATTGCCTCGACCTCGCTCTCCGACAGGGATTTGGCGAAGCTGGCCATGCCGTTTCCTTCCAGTGCGCCGCCATGGACGATCTGAACCCAGGCCTTCTGATTGTCCAGCGTGCCCGAACGCCGCAAGTCGGGAAGCTCGGTCGATCCAACCGCACCGGGAGCATGGCACACGGCGCAGTAACGCGCATATTTGGTGCGGCCGAGTTCTATCGTAGCTGCAGGGGCGCGCGAAGGAGGCGGATCGAGCGGGGTCAGGGCAAAGTCCGGCTCTGCCGGCAATTGTTCTTTGCCCCCGAGCTTGAACACGAGAAGCCGGCTTATGTTGCGGACCGGGCGCATGTTGTCGATCAGTTCCCCGTCGACCGACAGAGCGAAAGCGCCGCCCCATCCGGCGAGGACAGCGACATACTGCTCGCCATCAACCGAATAGGTGATGGGCGGGGCGACAACGCCAGTCTGCGCGGCGAAACGCCACAAGCGATCCCCGGTCGCGGAATTATAGGCGGCAAAGTCGCTGCCCGAATTGCCCTGGAAGACGAGCCCGCCACCTGTCGCCAGAACGCCGCCGTTCCACGGCCCGGGATGTTCGACCGTCCAGCGCGGCTTCTGCGCGACCGGATCCCAGGCGACGAGGCGCCCCTTGATCGTTCCCTGCACTTCGCGCCTGATACCCAGATCGGGCGGCAGATCGCCCGCGCCCAGATCGTAGCCGATGTTGAAACCGCGGGCCCTGTCGGGTTTCCAGTTCGCTTCGGGAGAATAGAGCATCGCCGCTTCGAATGCGGGAATGTACACGAGGTTTTCGCCTGGGTCGTAAGCCATGGGATGCCAGTTGTGCCCGCCAAGCGGCCCCGGCATGACCAGCGCCGGTTTGCCGGTGATGTCGATGCGCGTTTCCGGGTTCATCTGCGGCCGGCCGTCGGCGCTCATCCCGGTCGACCAGTTGAGCGGGATATAGGGTTCGGCGGAAATGAATTCGCCCGTGGCGCGATCGAGAACGTAGAAATAGCCGTTCTTCGGCGCCTGCATCAGCACCTTTCGATCCCGCCCGCCGATCTTCATGTCGGCCAGAATGATGTGCTGGGTCGCGGTGAAATCCCACGTTTCCCCCGGTGTCGTCTGGTAGTGCCAGACATATTCCCCGGTATCGGGCCGGATGGCGACGATGCTGGACAGATAGAGGTTGTCGCCTTCGCCGGTGCCGTCGGCGCCGGGGCTGCGATAGGCGCGGTTCCACGGGCTGCCATTGCCAACCCCGATATAGAGCAGATCGAGATCCGGATCATAGGCCATGGAATCCCACACGGTCCCGCCGCCGCCGATCCCGTCTTCGCCCGAAAGCGCATCGCCGCTCCAGGTGGACTGAGCTGCCTTCAGATATTCGGGCGCGTCATCGCCATCGTCGCCCGGCACGGTGTAAAAGCGCCAGAGTTCGTGACCGTCCTTGGCATCATAAGCCGCAATATAGCCGCGTACGCCGAATTCGGCGCCGCCATTGCCGATCAGCACCTTGCCATCGATCACGCGCGGGGCGCCGGTTATGGTGTAGCTTTTGGACTGATCGACGGTGACCTTTTCCCAGACGACTTTGCCGGTGTTGCGATCGAGTGCGACAAGCCGCCCGTCGAGCGTGCCGAGAAAAAGCGTGTCCCCCCAGGCGGCGAGCCCGCGATTGACCACATCGCAGCAAGCCTTCACGCCGGTTTCGCCGGGTACCTGGGGATCGTAGCTCCACAATGTCTTCCCGGTCGCGGCATCGAAGGCGAAGACCTTGCTCCATGCGCTGGTGACGTAGAGTTTGCCGTCCATCACCAACGGGGTCGCTTCCTGCCCCCGGGCGGTGTCCATGTCGGCAAACCAGGCGAGGCCGAGCCCGGAGACGTTTTCGCGGTTTATCTGGTCGAGAGGCGAAAAGCGCTGTTCGGCGTATGTGCCGCCATGCGTAATCCAGTTCGCCGGATCGTCGGCTGCATTGATCAGCCTCATATTGTCTATGCCGCCTGCCGGTTCTTCGGCCGCGCCCACACTGCATCCCGACAAGACGCCCGCAAACCCCAGCGCGGCCAGCGCCGCCCAACCGATCCCTCGCATCGCTCTCTCCCCCGGCGACATTTGCGTCGCTCTATGCAACCTATCTTGCCTCTCCAGCGAAAGCTTGTCCATACGCTGGCTAGCTGCAACAGTGCCGGACTGACGGGACAGAGGAGAGACGAACGATGTGTGACCAAGAAATGCTGGCCCGCTGGGGACGGCAGGCGATGACGCGGCGCGGTTTCGGGGCGGGCGCGATGGCAGCGGGGGCCGTGGCCTGTGCACCTGTAGAGCGGGCAGCCGAAAGTTCGGCCGCGCAGAACAGGAGCGGACGCAAGGTCACTTTCGCAACACCTGCCGGCACGATGGATGGGGAATTCTTTCATCCGGCCAGCGGCATGCACCCTGCCGTAATCCTGTGGCCCGATATCGCCGGCATTCGCCCGGCCAAGCGGCAGATGGCACAACGGCTGGCCGATGAGGGTTACGCGGTTCTGCTGGCCAACCCGTACTATCGCGACGTTGCCGGGCAGCAGTTCGAAGATTTCGCGAGTTTTGCCGCCAATGGCGGTTTCGACAAGGTCAAACCGTGGCGCAGCAAGTTCACACCGGCCACTATCCAGACCGATGCGCGCGCCTGCGCCCAGTGGCTACTGGAACAGCCCGAAGTCGATACCGATCGCGGGATCGGAACGCAGGGCTATTGNATGACGGGCAGCTTCGCCGTNGTCGCACCNTCGGCAGACNANCACATCCAGGCGGGCGCCAGCTTTCATGGGGGCGGACTGGTGCGCGAAGACGGGCCGAGCCCGCACACCATGCTGCGCGCCGATGCGCATTACCTAATCGCCATAGCGCAGGATGACGATGCCCAGGCGCCGGGCGCTAAGACCGCGCTTCGCAATGCGGCGACTGCTGCCGGGTGCGAGGCCGAGATAGAAGTCTATCCCGCCGACCATGGATGGTGCGTGCCGGATTCCCCCGCCTATGACCGCGAGCAGGCGGAACGGGCATGGGCTAGATTGCTTCGCCTGTATTCCGACGCGCTTTGATGCGGCTTTCGGTTGCTCTTGCTGCTCTGGTACTGGCGACACCGCTGGCAGCACAGGAGTTCGAGCCCGATTGCGCCGCGGCCGAGGAATTTCTCGGCAAGGCCGTTGAGCAAGGCCGTACCGTCGGTGCATCCGTGCTGATATGGCAAGGCAGCGAGGAGGCCTGCTTCGCGGCTTCCGGCGATGCTGTTCGCGAAGAGGGGAAGGCGTTTTCCCGCGATACGCTGGTGCAGGTGTTTTCGATGACGAAACCCGTCACCGGCGTCGCGCTGATGCAATTGTGGGAGAAGGGCGCATTCGGCCTCGACGATCCGCTGCATTGGTACCTGCCTGAGTATCGGGCGACCCGNGTGCTGACGGGCGAGCGCGAAGATGGCAGCGCCATCGTGGCGCAGCCCAGGCGCGCCATCACAGTGCGCGACGTGCTGCGCCATACGGCCGGTTTCAGCTACGGCCCGGGCGGCGAACCGCAGAATGCTGCCGATCGTACATGGCAGGAGCTGGACCCGCTGAGCGCCGACAATACCCTGGCGCAGTTTTCGCAGAAGCTGGCGCAGGTGCCCCTGCTTTACGAACCGGGCACGCATTGGAGTTATTCCGCCGGGGTCGATGTGCAGGCCCGGCTGGTCGAAGTCCTCTCCGGACAGCCGTTCGACAGCTATGTGAAGCAGCATATCTTCGACCCGCTGGGCATGGCCGACAGCGGCTGGAAGCGCGANGAGGCGGACNTNGCCCGGCTCGCCCGNATNTANNTCGCGCAGGATGACGGCNCGCTGGAACCCATGCCGCGCGATGAATGGCTGAANGCCAATTTCATGGGCAAGCCNATGACNATGGGCGGATCGGGCATCGTCACCACGGTCGACGATTACATGCGGTTTGCGCGCATGCTGCTGGGCGAGGGGGAGCTGGATGGTGTGCGCATCCTCGAGCCTGCTACGGTGCAGCTCATGGCGACCGACCACCTCGACCCGCGCATCGGGCCCGAGAACCGNAGCTGGCTGGTCGGCAAGGGGAACGGCGGTTTCGGTTTCGACTTTTTCGTCCGCACCGGGCCGCCGCNCGATGCCGAGGAAAACCGCGGCACGACCGGCGAATTCTTCTGGGACGGNCTGCCGTCCATGCTGTTCTGGGTCGATCCGGTGCAGGACATGGCCGTGGTGTTCGCGACCCAGAAAATCGATTTCGACGGCACNCTNCACCANGATATTCGCGACGCCATCTATGGTGCCGATTACACCGGGGCGAAGTAGCAACGCCGCTTTCGCTTGCCGCCAGTCCTGCGTTCGCTACGATACCCCTCGAATAGAGGAGGGTTTCCAACATGGGCGGTACGCTCGTTCTGGCGCTGATTGTTCTGGTCGCGATACTGTTCCTGATGATGGGCGTGCGCGTGGTGAAGCAGGGTTATGTCTACACCGTCGAGAGGTTGGGCAAATACACACTTGCCGCCGATCCCGGCCTGCATCTGATCATCCCCTTCATCGACCGCGTGGGGCACAAGATCAACATGATGGAGCAGGTGCTCGACATTCCCGGGCAGGAGATCATCACCAAGGACAACGCCATGGTCGGCGTGGATGCGGTGGTGTTCTTCCAGGTGCTGGACGCGGGGAAGGCCGCCTATGAAGTGTCGGGCCTGCACAATGCAATCCTGGCGCTGACGACCACCAATCTGCGCACGGTGATGGGTTCGATGGANCTGGACGAAACACTCTCGAAGCGCGACGAGATCAATGCCCGTCTGCTGAGCGTAGTNGATCATGCCACNTCGCCCTGGGGCATCAAGATCACCCGCGTCGAGATCAAGGACATCCGNCCGCCGATGGATATTTCCGAAGCCATGGCGCGCCAGATGAAGGCGGAACGGCTCAAGCGTGCGGAAATCCTCGAGGCGGAAGGCGACAAGACCAGTTCGATCCTTCGCGCAGAAGGCCGCAAGCAGTCGGCCATCCTCGAAGCGGAAGGCAAGCGCGAGGCACAGTTCCGCGATGCCGAGGCCCGCGAACGCGCAGCCGAAGCCGAAGCGCGCGCTACCGAGATGGTGTCGAACGCGATCGCTTCGTCGGGCAATCAGGCGATCAATTACTTCGTCGCCCAGGAATATACCAAGGCGGTCGGCAAGTTCGCCGATAGTCCCAATGCCAAGACGATCCTGTTTCCCGTCGAGGCGACACAGCTCATCGGCTCGCTCGGCGGGATCGGTGAACTGATGCGGGGCGCCTTCGACAAGGCGGAGGGNCCGGCCGACACGGGCACACCCATCGCCGACCCGCGNGACCGCGCCCCGGTACGCCGGCCCAGCGTGCCCCCGTCCANGAACGGATAGGGGCGGGGCCATGGACGGCATCGANACATACTGGATATGGCTGATCGTNGGNNTGGCCCTGGCCGCGCTCGAGATGATCGTGCCCGGGGTCTATCTGATCTGGATGGCGATGGCGGCACTGGCGATCGCCGCGCTGGCCTTCGTTTCCGGGCCGCCGCTCGCGATGCAGATCATCGCCTGGGTATCGCTGTCGCTGATCTTTGCCTTTTCCGCCAAGCGCTGGCTGCGCGATCGGCCCATCATTTCCTCCGACCCGCTGCTGAACAATCGGACCGGCAGGCTGGTGGGGGAAACCGCACTGGTGACGAAGGCGATCGAAAGCGGCTCGGGCCGGGTCAAGGTCGGAGACGGCGAATGGAACGCGCGNGGCAGCGATGCCGATATCGGCACGCGCGTACGCATCATCGGGAGCAGGGGCTCGGATCTGCTGGTGGAGCCGGTCGCCTTGCTCGACGGCAGCGCGGCAAAAGACGCCTGATCTAGACGCTCGCCCGTTCGTTGAAGCGGCCGTGCTTGCGGTACTGCACCATCCATTTGTCGAGGAACAGGCTTAGCGGCCGNGGCGAAATGCCGAACNTGTCGAANCCGGGGTGGTCGCCCGAAACGACATTGCCGGATTTCAGCAGTTCCCACTGNTCGCTCCCCATAGGNGTGCCGGGCAGGGCCGCGAANATCGCCGAAATCGCATCGGGCATCGGCAGGAAGCTGCGATCGCGGTATTGCGCCTCTGCGATCGCGCGATTGATGTCCATCATGGAAAGCTGTTCCGGACCGCCGAGCTCGTAGATCTTGCCGCCGAAAACATCGGGTTGCTCGAGCGCACGGACGGCGGCTTCGGCCACGTCGTCGACATAGACCGGCTGCAGTTTGGCATCCGGAGCGAAAACGGGCAGCACCGGAAGGTTCGAAATCAGACCTGCAAACATGTTGATGAACTTGTCGTCCTTGCCGAACACGATGCTGGGGCGAAGGATGGTCGCTTTCGGAAAGGCCGCAAGAACCTGTTTTTCGCCCAGCCGCTTGGCTGCTGCATATTCGATTTCGGCATCTTCGTCCGGTTCGGGCGCGATCGCGCTTACATGCACGAAGGCGCGAGCCCCTGTGCTTGCTGCGGCTTCGGCCATCCAGCCGGGCGCTTCGCCCATCAGGCGGCGCAGATTGCCGTCGAACGCACCGATCAGGTTCACGACCGCGTCGGCCCCGGAGATGCTACGCTCTACCGACGTGCGATCTGCCGCATTGCAGCGCGCAAACTGGATCTGGCCGAGATTGGCGAGGGGCTTCAGCTTGAAAGCCTTGTCGGGATTACGACTGGCGATGCGGACGCGCGCGCCACGTTCGAGCAGGGCCTGGGCAACGTAATTGCCGAGAAAACCGCTGCCACCCATCAGCACTACCAGCTTGCCGTTCAACGCGCCGCTTTTCGCCATGGTATTCGCCTGTATCCTCGAAGGTGGAATCGTTGCTGCGCCCCTAGCCCCAACCTTCGCTGTGCCGCAAGCGTTCCGACATGTGCGAAAGCCATTGACAGAGGAGGGCGCCCTTCGCTAGTGGCCCGCGCCTACCCGCAGCCGTGCTTCGAAGATCGGCTTTGCGACAAGTGTGCCCAGATGGCGGAATTGGTAGACGCACCGTCTTCAGGTGGCGGCGCTCGCAAGGGCGTGGAGGTTCGAGTCCTCTTCTGGGCACCATTTG
>FUFK010064415.1_pt1 | contig 134949 bp, 113 predicted proteins | sample 1021851 | NCBI WGS metagenome assembly FUFK01 (sample SAMEA51879418, study PRJEB19060) | metagenome
AGGTCCCAGTCCGTAACGGTTCGCAGGTTCGAATCCTGCCTCCTGCACCAACTATCAGCAGATCAAGGAAGTCTACTCACTATTTACTGAGTATGAGATTGGTTCTGGCCACGGTCGTGTTTCATTATCCCATTTAGCCCATTCAAGCACCCAAGGTTTCATGAATGGCTCGATATCATAACCAAGATTTTTCATGGTTTCTCTAGGGGGTGCTGAGCCACCTTTGAAACGGATTCCTGCGCGTACTAATGCGGAAGATTTGACTTCTCCCTTCTGCTCAATCGTTTGTTGGAAATAGTAAAATTTTTCATCCATACCAACGATTTTTGATCGAACTGTTGCCTTTCGAAATGGTGCGAGGCGCTTTCGATATCGCATCGTCGAGCCGCCAATAACAAAGGCGTACTTGTTCTTTCGAACATACTTGAAAAGACCAATACGGAATGCGGCATCGTAGCGTGCCAAATCGCAAAATACGAGATGGCGCCCATTGTTTACCTCTGGATAGATGTCTATGTCACCAATGCCAGGTCGAAAATGGTAAAGATATTCTTTGTCAATATCGAAGACCTCTTGCTTGCGGAACATGTTCCTAAAAACCATTTTCACAAGGCGGTGATAAGGATACACAACCCCGCCTCATGGAGGAAGTACTTATCGTCTACGACGTTACGATGACTGATGGTTTGTGATTGCCTCTCCGCACACAAAATACTCTACGATTGAATTAATTCGCAACTCAAAGGGTGCCCTTTGCTACCACAGCAAATGTTGGAAAATAAATTGAGGTTTAAACTGGTGAAAATTCTCGAGATTGGGGAATTTTACTGATAAAGATCGATTGTTGAGTGCTATGATTTTTTGGTTAATCGGGGGAGAAGGGTTGGGGTATTTTCTCTATACTTTTGATATTCCGCATCGTCCCCCCATTTCTGTAACGCTCGTTTATCGAGTATGGGGATTCCACTAAGCTTCGTTAAGAGGAGATAAATGAATATCGGCGATATCCAAGCGAATCTCTCGAGACCGGTAAAGCAGGATATTCCAAAGCAGGCGATTCCAGTCCAAAGGAGGATTTCTCCCAAGTAGTTAGGATGTCTAGAATATGACCACAAACCACTGTCAATCCACTTGCCCTGATTATTCGGTTCTCTATTGAATGCTGTTTTTTGATTATCTGCAACTACCTCAATACCAAATCCAAGCAGCCATATTGACAATCCCAGAGCGTCCCATAAGCCTAATGCAGGTGCTGTATCTGCTTGGCTATTGATGACAATAACTACTATCATGGTTAAAAACACCCACAGGCCTTGAATTGTCCACGGTACAAGAAATCGAATCGGCGATGTTTTCAGACGATCGAAACGTCCATCTTTTCCGGCGCGACGAATACGAAGATAAAGGAAACTCGACAGGCGCACAGCCCAAATTACAACAAGTAGACTGATGATTAATTCTCGCAAGCTTGGCGTCTCAGATTGGGATCCTGCCCAAAGACTGAACCCCACTACTATGACATAAGTTAAGCCGCCCGTTAGGTCATAGAAGCGTTCTGTTTTTGCGATAGATGCTGGTATCCATCCTATCCATTGTACGCCAATACAAATCGCGGCACAATACAGTACAGCAGAGTATCCATTCAGATTGACTGAATGTTTTCCAACCGCACTAACCATCAAAGCGACAATGATAAACACGGAAATCACAACAATAGTTGTCAATCGCAAATCCTGACGAGTAGAATCCGCTGCCATCGATTACCGNAATATNTTCATCCTGTTAATAATCATGTTTACCCATCAATACAATATCAAGCGGCGTATTTGATTCATTAAACCTCCTTACTAAAAGGCGATATAACGCAAAGGGCCCTATGAATAGAAGGGTGTTGTATGCGCGCCTTATGAGCTATTAATTATCAATCATCAAAGACTTCAACTTCAACCATTTTTTTAACGAATTCCGTCATTTTTGAATTAAATCTAGTCGCTCTAACTATATGGTTATCTATCCAGTGATAATTTCCGCCTCTAGGCTTACCGAATAAGCACGTGTGCCATTTGAAACCGTGCCTAGNAAGCCATTTTTCAGTAACTTCGCGATGTTCTTCCGCCCGTGCAGTAAAGAAGCATATCTGATGTCCTTCGTCGAACCATTTGTTAATTTGTTCAACAACGCCATCAAAACATTCAGCCGTTGCCATTCGCTCCGGCTCTTCATTGGGAATGTCTTCACAAATTGTCCCATCGATGTCGATTAGAAAATTTTTGCATCCGTCCGGCAGCACTGGTGAAACCGTCATTCCGCGCTCGTCTTTTGCAACTACCAAGTCTGCCATGCTAACCGGTGGAGCAATACGGTCTTTGAATAAATCGAAATTCAATTATCGTGATGATGGATAGTTGTGGCGCCACAAACTCTGCACCAAACTTTGGTGCCGCTCTTCCTTGGGGTTACTCCGGTGATGTCAATTGAAACTCCACAGACGCACTTCACTACGGTTCCCATGTTGTAAGCCAATCACTCGACGTTCATCAAATAAACGCTTCAAACAAAGGTTTGCCAAGACTCTATCCTAGTGAAAATTTTGGTTGCTGAGAAACCTTTGATTTCCCGGCAAGTGAGTTGTAAACTGGTGGCACCGTGGAGCATTAAAAGATTGGTTAGTTTGTCTTGTATTACTGAAAGTTCATTTCTATCAATGATTGCCCACCCACGTATGAGAGAAACCGTTCCTCGCCGCATCAATGGGAGTAAATCCTCCATATGTTCCACGGTTTGGTGTGGGAGATTTATCAACAGTAGATCTACTGTATTGTGATATTCAAGTGACTTTGCCCAATCTCTTGCATCCTGACATAGAATTGTCTGGTCAATTTCCGCAGCGTTGAGTTTGAGGTAGTGTTCGATATTTTGCTCAAGTAATTCTACTGCTTCTGAATTTAAGTCGCCCGCTAAGAAAGTGTTGACTAAGTCATCCTCGCTAAGTAAATTCGCCAAAGAAGGTCCAACTCCGGCGTACGGGTCGCAAACGGTCACTTTTCTGTTGAGTAGATTAGCGAGTTTTTTTGCTGAGGTCAAATTACCCTGCCTCTCAGTTGACAATCTCGATGAAAAATACGCTTTAGCGGGGTCTATCAGTATATTATGGCCATTTTCTCTAATCTTAGTTAGCGTATCAGTACTACCATCTCGACTGTAAATTGGCAAAAGGTTACGAACGCGGAATTCCCCTGATACTCCATTATCCGCGCATACTAACCGGACGTTAGGAATTCTTTCTAACATTGCCTTAGCAATATCCTCGCTAAAATCATAAATTTCTGGTTCCAGCTTTACTATTAGAATGTCGCCGATAATCTCGTATGCTCTTGGCCAATAATCCTTGAATGATTCATACAATTCTCTGTCTAGCAAGTCAGTCCAATGTTTAACCGATGCTTGCTTTCTAACAATCTCAACATGAGCGAGGTTTTGCCAAAATTCGTCAGTTGATATTACTGCTAAACCATTGAGCGGTATTGCCTTCGTTCCATCATCTAGAGTTAGTACACCAATACCCAATTCCAGCCATCCGCGCGCTTTGATTTTATCTAACCAATGTTGAGTCTCAACACTCGGCACTATCAAATGGCGCATACGCTTCGCCCTGTCCAAACACCACTGAGGTTTGAGCATGGCGGATGATGCAGTTAATGTAAGACACTCCGGATTGAGATTGATTGGTATGGGGCCCGGGTCGGTAAAATCGATGACTTCCGAAGCAATTTCTGCTGCTAAATCCGCAGATTTTCGTCGCTATGAAGCTTACACTGCACTATGGCCCGATGCNGAGTTGGCAGAGCTAGAAGTAATTGTTGGACCGATACAGAAGGTCATGCGCCCCGAAATTGAAAACCCCATAGAAATCTTGAATCTTGCAAAGAATCATCTTGTTGCTGTGTTGGTTGTTGGCGATCCATTACAAGCAACTACTCACATTGACCTACAGCTACAGGCGAATGAACAGGGAATTGAATGTGAAGTAATTCACGGCATTTCAATTACCAATCTAGTAACCGGAGCGGTTGGACTATCCAACTACAAATTTGGTCGACAAACAACTCTAACATATCCTTACTCAGGTTGGATTGCAACTTCTCCACTTGAAGTAATCGCCGTTAATCGCGGAATGGGCCTGCATACTCTTGCCTTACTAGACCTTGATCCCACAGGCGCGGGGACTGGTCGGCAACGGCCAATGCAGCCAAGAGACGCGGTAGAATCCTTGAACGCAATGAAGAACAAGTTAGTTGAAAGTGTGAAAGAGATGCCGGAAGAAACCATGCTTGAAAGTTTGAAGAAAAGTCTTTACCGTGAAATTTGCTCCGCAATTCCTACGCTAAAAGTAGTACTATGCAGCGATATGGGAACAGATGAACAATCTATTGTTACTACGACTGTAGAATCCCTAGCTCAGCAAGAAGGTGGTCGATTGAATTGTCTAGTTTTCCCTGCAAGTACGAGTGATGTTGAAGAGAAGGCAATTCTTCGGTGGTCAAAGGAGGTATGAGTTATGTCTGACGAATTAATGATTCTATTCTCGTTTTTACTTTTTATGGGCATCTTTGCCGGTGTTGGAATCGCATCAATGTGGGTTAAGCAAGATACCACTGACGATTATCTAGTCGCAGGTAGGGGTATGCATCCTGCTCTGGCTGCGCTTTCAGCGGTCAGCACATGGAATTCTGGTTACATGTTTATCGGTTTTATTGGATTTATCTTCCTTCAAGGATATTCCGCAATCTGGATTGCTTTGGTTTCAACCATTGGTCAACTAGTTGCTTGGATTTGGTTATACAAATATATCCAAAAAGAGGGTAATGAAAGAAATTTACGGTCATTGTCTTCTTTGGTATCCAGTAAAAGCGGCGCCCCTGAAGCAAAACTTGCGGCGGTACTATCGGTGTTTTTCTTGGCATTTTACGCTGCTGCACAGCTCACTGCTGGCGGTGTAGCACTGAAATCGATGCTTAACTGGTCTGAAGTTGTTGGTATTTTAATTGGTTTTGTGTTGGTTGTTGCCTATTGTTACGCAGGCGGAATTCGTGCATCGATTTGGACGGATGCTGCTCAATCTACGGTAATGATTGTTGGCTCGACGATTTTGTGTCTGGTTGCGATTGGTCAGGTTGGGGGCTTGGGGGGACTTCATGATAAACTAAATGTCATCGATCCCAATTTAGTTAATATCTATCCATCCGGCCTTGCCTTTGGCGCCACATTATGGGTCGTAGCGTTCTTCCTCGGCGGACTTGGTGTTGCTGGACAGCCCCAGGTTGTGTCGCGCGTAATGACGCTGAAAGATGATGCGGATAGAAAACAAGCAATGGTCTGGTTCTTCGTTTGGCAAACACCATTTATTGCCCTCATGTTTGTAATTGGTTTGGCCTGTCGAGCCATATTCAATGGAGTAATTGCGCCTGAAGATGCTCAGACTGGATTGCCGGAACTTGCTCAAAGCCTTAACCCAATTTTAGGTGGAGTGATTTTGGCCTCAATTTTTGCGGCTACGATGTCTACAGCTGATAGCCAAGTTTTAGCCTGTACCGCTGCCATAACTGATGACATTAAACCGGAATGGAATCAAGACCATGGGAAAACTAAGATGGTTACCTTGGCAATTGCTGCACTAGCTACCGGTATCTCGTTGGTGGGTCAACTATTTACTGGATTTGGCGACTCGGTATTTGTCCTGGTGGTGTTTGCGGTATACGGTTTGGGTGGTATTTTTATACCGCTTATTCTAATAAGAATGATGGGTTATGAACCTGATTCAAAGCATTCAATTTCAATGATGGTCGCGGCACTATTAGGAGTACTAATATGGACTATTGCGTTAATATTCTCTGCCGACGGGGATTGGCCCGGCGGAGTGTTTCCGTCTGTTCCGGGCATAGGAGCTGCATTTGCCGTGCATTTTGTTTATTGTTCCAAATACGATAAAACCGATGTGAAATCAAATCCATTTGGTCGCTACAAAATGCCGACGCGCCAAATTTCTGCGATCGGTGCGGCTATACTTTTGACGTTTGTAGTAGCTATAGAAGGGTCCTATCTGGTCACGGCACCGAGTGGAGCAAGTAGTGCTAACAAAATTGGAACTTATGAAATAGTTGGTAACACATCATATCATGAAATTGCTAGCGGCTCTGAATACATCCTAGATGGTGAAGATACCCAAATAGAAATGAGTATATCTGGGCCTGATGAAGATGGTGAATTCTCTGCCCTGAATATCGTTGGGATTAGAGCCACATTGACTTATTCTGATGATGAGCAAGCGCCGGCAGGGTGTAGTTCAGCTGATGATAGCGTGTCTGGAAATCTAATCTATTCTGACCTCCAAAATTCTGAGCAAGTTAATTCGGGAAGTGTGGTAGAAATGTTGTGGTACAACTCAAGTATTATTGGTGAAACTGTCTCAAACCTAAGCAGAGCAGACATTGTTGCCATGCTAGAAAATGAAACTTATTCAGGGTTCGGCCAGCATTTCCTGCAGATTGCGGTTGAGGTGAATAAAGGCAATTGTATTGATCCATTTAGAGAAACCAATGATGATGGCGAAGAAGTTACATATTCGTGGGAATTGATTTCTCTGGATTATACTATCAATGAAATATGATATGGTTTCAAATTTAAATTGAAAACCGCATGCCTTGTTTGCCGATTTTCCAACCCATTTCAACTACTTGGGCGTGTTCATCACTCCATTCATCGTAGACTGGGTTTGTGTGATTAAAGTGGAAAAAAATAATGTCGGGGTCGCCTTGTTGTTTATACCCTAACATGTTCAACGTTTGTTTGATTGGCGGGTGAGGGACGTTTTCTTGATTGCGTGATTGTAATTCATCGCTTGACCAAAATGTTCCATCAATCAATGCAATATCGATTGACAAATCGTTAAACCATTGGCGAATATTATCTGATTTATGCATCGCTAATGTTTCCAACCAAGTATCGTGATCTGGTAAATATAGTAAGGATTTTTTTGCGCCGCGTAAAATGAATGCATGCATATCGGACAATTCATTTCTGTGCGGAACCAATAGTGGGGTCATGGTAAATTCAGCATTAGTTCTGGTTTGATTACTGGTGATCTCAGTCGGAATAAATACCCCTTGATCGAGCATTATTTTCCATTGTGGTGTTGAATTGATTAAGTGTATCATTTTACTCGAAGCATGAAGATTTACCGACCTTGCGTTCATCGTTTCCTTGCCAAATAATCCCAATCCGTCAACATGACCAAAATGGGCGTGAGTGAGCCACACGTCGGTTGGAATTCGGTTTTCTAAAAACTGCAACTGGTTTGGTAAATGTCTAGTCACGTCAATTATGTGCAGCCTTTCTTTGTCGACGATTCCCAGCGATGTTGGATAACTATGTTCGGTTGGAGAGAGTCCGATACAGCAGGCTTCATTGCAGCCTGCTTGGGGCCTTCCGCCGTCTTGGGCAATTCCAAGTAAAACGACCTCAGCCACGTTAGGGGGATAATAACCTGCATGATGAATGTGTTTCATGATATGGTCAGACTCACGAAGAACTCAAACCATACGTTTGTTTGGATGGTTTGAGGGGAAATTATGGCGCGGCCGGCACAAGTTGAGTTTCCCGGGCAAAAAAGGCAAAGGGTCAGGCTTAGAGGCACTAAACACGCTAATGAGGCAACGGCAAAAAAATTGAAAAAGGATTTAACTAAGTTATTGGAAAATCCGCATGCCCACTTGCCAGATATGCTGTGGAAGGGTAAAATGCGTTGGGGCAGAACCGATCCTGTAACAAAAACTCTCAAAGAATTAGATAAAATAATCAGCAAAAAATATGACACTAAATGGCTATCAAAACGAATGATGGCTAAACGGGGCGACCCTGTAGCAAAAGCATTTGCTGGATCGCTACATGCATGTCACGATGAAGAATTTACCACTGTCGGCAAATTTTCATCTGCTTCATTTGGCTCTGCTTCCTTTGTTAGAAGAGGCGACGGAAAACAGGGATACCTTGCAGGGTTGCAAAATTACTCTAATGCTACCTTGAGAATGTTACCGTGGGAAGAACATGCAAAGAGAGGGATGTATTTTTTCTCGTGGAAAGGTGGTTTCGTTTGCACTGGGCCAAACCCCTCCCCGCCAAATGAGTGGATTGAGGATGTAGTTGAGCGCTCTAGATTTGATTTTCAAATGAAGGTTCAAGACGGCAAAAAGATTTGGTATACAAAAAATATTGATTTTGAAAATCTCGAAGAGGGTGAGTTGCCAAATGAATGTATCGTTGTTGCATTCAAGCAAGGTTCATCGTTTTACATTGACTTTGAAGAATTGGAATCAGGAGACAAGAAAGATACTTCCTTCATACAGCACCTGGCGCTGTCCATGCTACCGCCGTTTTTGCCGTCAATTGTCGATATTAAGGCGAAGTGGGTTCCAGCGGGCTGGCCTAACAATAAGGTTTTGACTCAAGAGTCCCTGAACGGTGTTGAAAAAATTCTCGATGCGTGGCAAGGTTTAGTGATGAACGAGGGGGTTGTAGCACAAGCCATTAGGCGCTCAATATTAGATTCTGTTGACAATGGTTTAATTGTCAACTCTAAATGGTACGATTGTGAATCGTTCGAACAGGTAAAGAATGCCCTCGCAGATGTAGCAGGGTCAAACGACGAAAAAGAATTAGCTGCTCATATCTTGTTAGCTTGCTATAATGCGGGATTTGAAGACGATGTTGGATTAATCATCAATACGCGTGGTGAAACCTCTGAAAGAAAGACCCCTTCAATTGAAATTATTGAAGGCGCTAGTTGTGGTGATGTGCTTGGTGTATTGTGGGAAAATTTTGGCTTGCAGGCGTTAGCTGAAATAGGTATTAGTGGGGATGAAGCAGAAGAAATTTGGGAAAAGCAATACAACAAACCTAAACCATTTGGAAAGTTCCTAAAGAGCCTTGATAGTGCTAGAGAAAAAGCCAAACTATCGTCCTTGATACCTACTAAAACCGGTGAATTAAGCGGTGCTTGTGGACATATTGTAGATCTAATTAGAATGGGTTTATTGGAGGGTTTGGGTAAGGCCGAGCGCCGTGCTACATCTAGACATTCATCAATATCTGAGGCGGCGGCGGCTTGGGCGTGGTTGCTCGCTGCACAACGCTCATCGGGACAAGAGTGGCATTTTGACGGGGATGCAAGAAATAAAGCAGGAGCCTGGATGAATACAACTACTATGCTGTTAAAAACCGGTGAAGAATTATTAGCAGCCCCGGAAGAAAATATCGAGAAATTGCAAGAACAGTGGTTTTCCTTTTTGGATAATTTGAAACAAGAAACTGGTGAGGCATAGATTAAAGATTAGCAAAGCCTCTTTCAATATCTGCCCATAAATCTTCAATATCCTCAATCCCGATACTCATACGGACATAGCCCGGTACTAATCCTGCTGCATGTCTAACATCTTCAGGAATCATCATATGGCTTGAATTAAATGGGCATTCAACCAGGGATTCTACCCCTCCAAGGCTAGTTGCCTCATAGATCATTTCCAGCCCGCGCATGAATGAAAGTGCTGCCTCATCACCGCCCTTAACAACAAATCCAATCATTCCCGTACCGCGAGGGATGATTCTTTGCGCAACATCATATTGAGGATATGACCTCAAGGACGGGTGATTTACTCGCTCAATCATTGGGTGGGTTTCTAGACGTTTAGCCAGTTCTGCCGCATTGGAACATATTTGTGGCATTCTAACATGGAGTGTGCGCATTCCACGCTCCAATAAAAAACAGGAGTTAGGATCCGCACTGCCGCCGAAGTGAACTTTACGATGAAAAACATTCTCGATATGTTCTTTTGACCCAACGACTGCTCCGCCGATAATATCGGAATGACCGCCAAGATATTTTGTCGTCGAGTGGATTACCAGATCTGCACCCATTGCTAAGGGATTGCAGGCCCACGGTGATGCAAACGTATTATCAATAATGCAAATAAGATTATGTCTTTTGGCCAAACTAGCCATCGCTTCGACATCGCAAACCTTCAGCACTGGATTAGTTAATGTCTCAATGTATAGAACCTTGGTATTGGGTTGAATTGCGGCCTCATATGAGTTTACATCGGTCATATCGGCCATGGTAACTTCAATGCCAAATCTTGGGAATTCTTCCGTCATCAAACCGTACGTGCCTCCGTAGACGTCTGCGGAAGCGACTACATGGTCACCAGAGGATAAAACTGCCATCAATGTCGAAGAAATAGCCGCCATGCCAGAAGAGAATACTTCCCCATCCTCCGCTCCTTCAAGCGCACAGATTTTATCAATCACGGCCTCTGCATTTACTGAAGTGATTCTAGTATACAGTAACGCGTGGTGCGCTCCTGCAGCCCATCCGGCGTATCGTTCGTCGGTCAATTTGTAAGTTGAGGATTGGAAAATTGGTGTATTAACTGCATCNCCCACGTGATTAGTCCCAGAATGTACAGCTTTACTCGCAAACCTAGTGAATTTTGGTTCTAATTCTTTCGTCAATACAACCCTCTCATATCCGCCAACACTAGGGGGGCTTTGAACGATGCGCCTTTGCGGGAGCAATTAAATTTCAGGGTTTTCCTCGTTTGATAATAACTCAACAATGAGATTGCCAATAAATAATGCTCCGCCGCCAATTAATATCCAAATGCTCCAGTCAACCATGTCAAGTCGTAAGCCGTAGATTGTCGCCCAAACGGGCTCTAAAGCGTATATTATCGCAGCCTGTATTGGATGAAGATAGCGTTGGTACAAATTTAGGAATAGTAGACAGAAAAATGACCCCCCAATCCCAAGCAGCAATATTGGGATGATGACTCCGTCAGAAAAAATCAGCAGCCACTGTTCTTTATTGGTGCCATCGCCAAGTAAGAATACGGTTAATGCTGAACATATTGTTACGACTATAAACGATGAAGTTGATACTGCAACAGGATCTCGTTTAGTGGTAATGTGTTGGGTGAACAAAATATGAAGAGCAAATAACAAGGCACAGAAGACAGTAATGAATTCTGCAAAGCCCCAAGTCAAATGTGGTGGTCCTTGAATAAAGCCAGCGCCAAATGTTGCAAGCCCAACTCCTAAAATCATGATTTTGGTCGGAAATCTAAAATTGTAAACAGAGGTAATTATTGCGGTAAAAACAACGTATAGGGAAGTTAAAAATGCGGAGGTTGAAGGGTCTATATCATCAAGGCCGATCATTTGAGAAAGATAGGCAACAAACATTAGTATGCCTAAAATTAATCCATCTTGCCATGTTTGTTTATCACTTAGAGAAGCTCTACCTTGTTTGAAAAATAATAACATCAGCAATGCTGCTATGGCAAATCTAGCAAATACTAGGGTTGCAATGACCCCATTTGTTCCCAATTCTGACTTTTCGTCTCCAAGAGCGTCCAGAGCCTGCTTCATCCAGACAAAAGTGGCTCCCCAAACAAGAGTTACTGCCAATAGGGCGATTATAGCNATCTGTCTTTCCCGTCTCGTGCTTTCAAGGGTATAGCCGGCACTCATTGACTGGGCATCCGACATAATGTTGCTAAATTATCCGAGTGCATTATGATAATGGTTAAATTGAAAGTATTAACTGTTTTGAAAGATAAGCCTCAAAGAGTGCTTTAGATTCGTCATACCCATGGCTCAGTCGGCAAATTCCTGGGAGTTACCAATAGAGACGGGAGAAATACCCGAAAATGGCGCAGAGTTCGATGCAATTGTTGTCGGTGGCGGGCCGGGCGGCTCATCCGCCGCGGGTTATTTAGCCATGGCTGGGAAGTCGGTTTTGTTACTAGAAAAAGGACTGTGGCCGAGAGACAAAATATGTGGCGATGCCGTTGGCGGTAAATCGCTTGGCCATGTCAAAGCATTGGGGGTTAAAGAAACTCTAGAGCGCACTCCACATTTTAGGGTTACAGGAATAAAGTTCTCTTCGCCAAAAGGCAATACGGTCAGAGTCGCGCTACCCGAGGAAGATGTCCAAAGACTAGAGGCTGGCTATTCCTTACCAAGGATGCAATTCGATCATTTATTATTTGACAGATGTCAAGATTTAGTTAGACAAAGTGGTGGTAAAGTAATTCAAAATTGTGCCGTAACCAAGGTATTGTTTGATGATGGAAAAGATGGTGCAGATCCTGGTCCAGGGACGGGAAGTCGACGTTACGCCAAGGGCGTGGTGGTAAAAATTGGTGGTAGGAACGGCGAAGAAAAAACCTATTTTTCTAGCGAGGTGGTTGGAGCGGCTGGCTATCAGTGCCCCGTTGCAAAAGCGGTTGTCAAGGACTCATTCAGCGAAGAAATGGTCGATAACATGCATTATTGTGGTGGGTATCGAGAATATTGGCGTAATGTCAAGGGTTGTGAAGGAGGCGTCGGAGATATTGAAATTCACTTCGTAGATTCCGTTATACCGGGTTACTTTTGGATTTTCCCCGTTAACGATGAGGTTGCCAATGTTGGAATTGGTATGGTTATTGGCTTACTCAAAAAGGAAAAGAAAAAGCTGAAAGCTCTTCAAAAGGACGTCATTGAAAACCATCCGCTGTTCAAAGAAAGGTTCGCTGATGCAGAAATGGTTGAAGGGAGTGGTAAGGGATGGCAATTACCGTTTGGCTCGCCGCGCAAGAAAGAGAAGAATCAACCTCGCAGAGCGAGTATGAACGGAATAAGATTGGTCGGCGATTCGGCATCTCTAGTAGACCCGTTTTCTGGCGAGGGTGTTGGCAACGCTTTGGTTACTGGAGAATTGGCTGCAAATCACATCATTGCTGGAAAGGCGCCAGAAGAATATCAAGCTGAGATGTGGAAAATTCTTGGCCCTGAATTAACCAATTCTTATCGCATGCAAAAATTAAGTCGTAAGAAATGGCTGATAAATTGGTTTGTTGGCAAAGCTAGTAAAAAGCCCCAAATTCAGGAAATGATGACTGAAATGATCGCGTCAAAGGAGGCGCAAGAAAACCTGCACTCGCCTTGGTTTATGTTCAAAACTTTGATGTTTTAGGTGATGTCATGAATCGCACACTCGAACGAACTCAGCGACTTGAAGAAATCGACGCAGTGTTTCTCGACTTAGATGGTACAATATACCTTGGTGGCGAGTTGATCCCCGGCGCCATAGACTTCCTAGAGCGTTGCCAAAGTCAAGGAATTAAACGATTTTTCCTTTCAAATAATTCCAGTAGATCGGTCGACCAATATCTCAAGAAATTGCATAATTTTGGCATTCCTGCCGAACGAGAAGATATATTATTGTCCACGCACGATTTGTTGTCATGGTTATCAAAAAATGGTGTTTCAAAAACCTGGTTAATTGGCACCGAAGGTATGAAAGAAATGCTCGAAGGAAGTGGAATCGTTACTAACTCAAGCAATCCTGAATATGTTGTTCTCGGCTATGATACTGAAATTAGTTATGAAAAAATCGCTACTGCAAGTATTCACATGCATGCTGGTGTACCGTTGGTAGCTAGCCATCCAGACATGGTTTGCCCATCTCCTCATGGTGGATTGCCGGATGTTGGAGCATACTTGGCAATGCTAAAAGCGACCACGGGTAAAGGCCCTGAACATATTACTGGGAAACCAAACGCTGGAATGATAATGCATAAAATTGAGGAATTGGGCTTACTCCCAGAAAGATGTGCAATGATAGGAGATAGATTGTACACGGACATTGCTATGGCAAATCGTGCTGGGTGTGTTGGTGTATTGGTCTTGTCCGGCGAAGCGACTATGGAAGATGTTGCTAAACTTGACCAAGATGCTGAACAGACGCCAACCATCATTGTGAATAGTGTTGCAGAGTTAATGTAGGGTGTCTCGATGAGTTTTTTCAAGCGGATATTTTGGCTTTTAGAAAGGCGCAAAAAATTCCCTCATGATGATATCCATAGGGCTGGTGAATTGGCAGAAATGAGGTTAGCAAAGTTATCTAGAGCTGCTGGAAAAGCTAACGGGTGGAAGATTTACGAATCTGTCAGGATCCCTGACCCAGATGGTGGAAGAAGAGAGATTGACATGGTTATTATTGGAGGAAATTCGATTATGGTTGTTGAGCAAAAACATTGGTCTGGATCGTTTCGCATCAATAAAGAACATCATTTCATCCAAAAAAGGAAGAATGGTTCGGAACATAGCCATGATGGGGTGGCTGACAGAATCGCTCGAAAAGCCAGACTACTGATGGAATTGCACAAAAATAGGTTGAGTCTGGCAGATGATGAAATGCCAGACCTGCGAGTAATTGTTGCTATGACTCATCAAAAACTAGAATGGCCAAAAATTCCCAAAAATTTAGCCGCAGAAATGGTGAATGAAAAGGGGTTTCTTGACATTTTGAAAACAGTTAGCCCAGGTGAAATTAACAATAAACTTGTAGAAACAATGGACGGTTTCAATACCTGGGATGAAGTTCACATGAATGGTGGTTTACTGAATAAGGGTGATGTGTTTACCCTTGGTCTTGGGGAGCAATTAGAAAAGATATTTCAACAGCGAAGTAGTGTAGTTATTGGAAATACAAGCCACAAACGCGGATTCCTATCGCTGTTTGATAAGCAGCCATCATCCGTCTCAATAAAAATAGGAAGTAAGAATGCTGAGATTAGAGTAGGATACGGAGCCTGCCTACATATGCATGTTGTTGGAGAATCAACACCGAGGGATATCCATTGGGCAAGCATCGACAAAATTGCCCTATCTAAACCGGCTGCAGAGTGGAATCGGTGATGATATGGCCTCCCCGCTGATTGAGGCCGTTGGTATCGCAGCCGGCATCATTGGAGTTATTGCTTGGGGCCCGCAAATTGCCCAAGTATGGAAGCATAAACGTCATGATGGGATTTCAATACCTACATTCTCTATAGTAGCTTTTTCATTATCATTGTGGTTGATCTATGGAATAGCGATAGAGTCAACTGCAATGATTTTTGCTAATATATTGACATTGAGCGTTATTGTACTGATAATTATTGGTGTAATACGTATTCGTAAATCTGCGTGATTTTGTTGGTGATTTATTCGAGAGATTGATATATGTGTACTTAGTGGGCACTATGTAACCGATGGTTAAGTAGTGATACTATGATAGGTGGCGACGATTGGGAAGAACAGATGATTGACCGCTTGGTTGAGATGTTTCAAAACATGGGCATGTCGCTTAACAAACAACAGGTAAAGGGATTGATGAAGCAGTTTAAATCACAGTTTGAAAATATGGGATTGGACGCAGAAAAACTCAGTAGTGGGGATGTCAACTTCAATTTTGACCTGTCAAATCTAAGTAAAATGTTTCAGTCTGGGCAATCGATTGATGACATCTTAGGCAATCTAGGAATGGACGTTAAAGTAGATGCTACCCCCGTTGAAATAGAAACTCCTGAGGTTGATGACGAAAATGATGAGATCTTAAAGTTGCCAAGTGATGATTTCTACCTAGATGGCTGGAATATGTCAATCACTGTTGACTTCGCTCTTCGAAGCGACATCAAGGAAATGGAGATGGAGATGAACCTTTCCAAGGGCGGTTCACTACTTGAAATTATGAAAGAGACGCAGATTAAACCGGTGGCTAGAATAAAACTGCCACATCCTTGTGAGGATGTTGTTGGTTGGTCACTAAACAATGGCATCTTGGATATTACACTCAAACTAATTCCACAGGGTTCTGCTCTGGATGGTAGTGATGATGATGTTCCATTATCGGATGTAAGTCTTGATTTTGGTGATGATGATGATGAAGATGATGGTGGAATTCCAATATTATGAGAAAAGGAAGTGAAAAAATGGGTAAAGTAATAGGAATAGATTTGGGTACAACAAATAGTTGTGTAGCGACAATAGAAAATGGTGAAGCTGTGGTGATTGCGAATGCTGAGGGAGCTAGAACTACTCCCTCTGTGGTTGCGTTTGCTAAGGATGGTGGTGAACGATTGATCGGGGTTACCGCAAAAAGGCAGGCTGTAACAAATTCTCAGCGGACACTGTTATCGGTAAAGCGACACATGGGCACTGGCTGGAATACTAAGATTGATGATAAAGAATACACTCCTCAAGAGATTTCTGCATTTATTCTGCAGAAATTAAAAGCAGATGCCGAAGCATATCTAGGCTCGGAGGTAAACCAGGCAGTAATCACCTGCCCAGCATACTTTACTGATGCTCAGCGGACTGCAACTAAAGACGCTGGCCGTATTGCCGGGTTAGAAGTCTTGCGTATCATTAACGAGCCAACCGCTGCTGCACTAGCGTACGGAGTGGATAAAGAAGACGATCAAACCATCCTTGTCTATGATTTGGGTGGCGGTACATTCGATGTTTCTGTCCTAGAAATCTATCAGGTTGATGGTCAGCCGCAAATTGAAGTAAAGGCAACTGCTGGAAATAACAAACTTGGCGGTGATGATTTTGATGACAAGGTTATTGCCTGGTTAGTAAAAGAATTCAAGAAAGATACTGGTATTGACTTGTCAAAGGATTTGACTGCTATGTCNAGACTTAAAGAGGCAGCAGAAAAGGCTAAAATTGAATTGTCAGGGACTCAACAAACCCAAATCAATCTGCCTTTTATTACGATGGTGGATGGTCAACCTGAACATTTAGATTTAACACTAACCAGAGCTAAGTTTGAGAGTTTGATTGCCAAACTTGTCGAGAAAACCATGACGCCAACTAGACAAGCAATGAAGGATGCTGGTGTAAAGAAAGGCGATATTGACAAGGTTATTCTGGTGGGTGGCTCGACTAGGGTCCCTGCTGTCCAAGAAGCTGTAGAAAAGGAAGCAGGTAAAGCACCGTACAAAGGCATCAACCCTGACGAAGCTGTGGCGATGGGTGCAGCACTCCAAGCGGGAATTATCGCTGGAGATGAGGGTGTATCTGATGTTTTGTTACTTGATGTAACTCCGCTAACACTTGGTATTGAAACCCTTGGTGGTGTAATGACCACAATGATTGAGAGAAATACTACAATACCTGCTAGACGGTCAGAGATTTATTCGACTGCCGCTGATAATCAACCAGCCGTTACTATCCATGTTTTACAAGGCGAAAGAGAATTTGCTAAAGATAACGTGACGCTTGGTGAATTTACGTTGGTCGGAATTCCTGCAGCCCCGAGAGGAGTCCCACAAATCGAGGTGACCTTCGATATTGATGCAAACGGAATCGTTAATGTCAGTGCCAAGGATATGGGGACAGGAAAAGAGCAATCGGTTAAAATCGAATCGCAAACGTCGCTTTCTGAGGATGAAATTCAAGCAAAGATTGCTGAAGCGGAAGATTTCGCCGAAGAGGATAAGCAGAGAAAGGCCAAGGTGGAGTTGAGAAACATGGCTGATCAGGTACTATACCAAACTCGTAGAACCTTGGATGAATCATCAGATAAATTAGAAGATGATGACATTAATCCAGTTAATGAAAGGTTAGATGAATTGGAAAAACTTGTGCAGGATGATGAAGGGAAGCCACTAGATATCGATGGCATAGATGATGCAGCAATTCAAGCAAAAGTGAAAGAAATCGAAGAAGCAATGCACGGTGTTTCAGCTAAACTCTACGAAGCAGCGGCGGCTGAAATGGCTGAGCAAGAAGGTTCTAACGAAAACGAAAATACCGAGGTTGGTAATGAAGAAGTTGTTGATGCCGATTTCGAAGTAGTTGACGAAGATTGAGACGCACTTATTTCTTAGATGATGGTGGGCGTGCTATGAGCGAAGCCCCAATTCTAAAAGATACTGTTCGCACTAATGGTAGAGAAGCTTTGCAAAAAAACATTCAAGCTGCAATGGCTTTATCAGAAGCGATTAGATCCACTCTTGGACCAAAGGGATTAGACAAGTTGTTGATTGATGATGATGGGCGAACTTTGGTTACTAATGATGGAGTAACCGTGCTTGAGACGGCTAAGGTCGAACATCCTGTCGCAAAGATGCTGATAAATGCGTCATCTACTCAAGACAGAATTGCCAAAGATGGGACAACAAGTACTGTAATTTTGGCTGGGGAAATGTTACAAAATGCTTGGCAGTTAATTCTCCAAGGAATCCATCCGTCCACCATTGCAAGGGGTTATCGAAAATCAGAACAATATATACTGGAATGCTTATCAGAAATTCTGATTGATTCCAGTGATGAAACTAGGAAAAGTGTAGTTAAGACATCACTAGCAGGGAAAGGGCATAATTCAATGCAGGAGATTATTGCAACGGTTTCCCTAGATGCGGTCAAAATGGTTGCTGAAAAAGATAACTCCGTCGATGTTTCGAAAATAAAACTGATTTCTCAGACCGGGGGTAAGGTGGAAGACTCTAGCGTCTTTAGGGGGCTTATGTTACCAAAAAAACGCATATCTAGTGATATGAAAAAAGCAATTTCTGATGGTAAAATTTTGTTGATCGATGGAGGTCTGGAAAGAAAGAATGTGGTTACTGATTTGAAATTAAATGTCACCTCTGTCGGCGTATTGGANTCGTTTAGGCAACAGGAAAGAAAACTATTGTTTGAACAGGTTGACAAGTTAGTAAAACAGGGCGTGACAGTCCTAGCCTGTAGAGAGACTATTGATGATGATGTCAAAAATTATCTGACTGAGGTTGGAATTCAAGCCTTCCGTCGGGTTTCTAAAAGTGATCTAGATATGTTGTCTCGGGTTTGTAATGCAAGGTTGGTTAATTCAATTCAATCAAGTTCTAGTGCTGATGTTGGGGATTATCGGTCAAGTAAAAATATCACTATTGATGGTAAGGATTTCTGGGTTGTTGAGGGGGATGGAAAAGCGGCGACGATTGTTGCTAAAGGCAGTACGGTAGATATTATCGGAGAGGTAGAGAGATGCTTTGATGATTCTCTTGGCGTAAGTGTTCAATTGGTTGAAGACGGTTTGGTTGTATGTGGTGGTGGGGCTTCGTATGTTGCATTAGCGCGCCGATTGAGGCGTTATGCTGAAACTATCCCAGGAAGAGAGCAATTAGCAATCGAAGCTTACGCTGATGCAATAGAAGTAATCGTTAGAGTGTTGGCCGAAAATGCTGGAATTGACCCTATTGCAACACTACTTGCTGTAGTTGCAGAACAGACAAATGCAGGTTCAGACCAAATCGGCATTAATCTGTCCACTGGCAAGCCAGAAAATATGCTTGAGATGGGAGTTTTAGAGCCCCGAGGAATCATTAAACAGGCCTTAGTTGGAGCAACCGAGGTTGCAATATCAATCCTAAGAATCGATGATGTATTGTGGGCAAAACAAGAAATGGAAATGCCGGAATTGCCCGAAGATGAAACACCATAAAACACCGTTTTTCCCCATAATTACAGAACAGACTTTCAAATACTCGAAAAAATACGTATTATCGATGGGGTCTAGTAGTTCTGTATGTGTAGGCATCGATGATGTCGCAATACACTTCCCAAGATTATACATGGATATGAAAGATTTCGCCGACCTTCGTGGTGAAGATTACGGTAAGTTAAACAAAGGCCTTGGATTAAAAGCGATGTCGATACCAGACGTTCACGAAGACACTGCGACAATGGGTGCAAATGCAGTAATGAAGTTGATTGACCGAAATGGTTTGAATCCGCGAAATATTGGTAGAATGTATCTTGGAACCGAGTCCGCCTTAGACGGGGCAAAACCAACTGCAACCTACATTGTTGATATGTTAACTCAAAGGTATTCTGAGAGATACGGTGTTGATTGCTTTAGAAATTGTGACGTTGTCGACATGACTTTTGCTTGTATTGGGGCTGTTGATGCAATGCACAACACACTCGATTGGGCGGCTAGATCAACCGACGACGATGAAAGAATTGGTATTGTGATATTCTCTGATAATGCGAAATACGCTCTTGAATCTGCCGGAGAATACACCCAGGGTGCTGGTGGTGGGGCGATCCTTATTCGCAGAAATCCCCGATTGTTAGAGATCCCTGACATCATTGGGGTTTCAACAACTCCTGTTCATGACTTTTTCAAACCGCGCCGGGAAGTTTCTGTCAAATCGATTATTAGCAACGTAATGACTTTGGCACAAGAAGCCGGACAGTCGATAAAAAAAGGCATTGTTGAAAGAATGATTCGCCATTTACCCGCATCTACCGTTCGTAAATTGGGTATTTTTGCCCATGGTGAAGAAAAGGTTAGCGTTCATCGGGATGAGCCTGTGTTTGACGGTCAATTCTCTAACCGATGTTACCAACAAGCAGTTCGGCAAGCCTTCCATAATTTCAGACAAAAGGCTGAGCGCTCTGGCAGATATAGCCATGAGGATGATGAGAGATTCACTGAACAATGGAGCAGAATCATCATGCATTTACCGTACGCTTACCAAGCAAAGAGGATGTTTCCTGATGTATTTAGGCACGATAGAGAAGATACTGAGATGTGGGCAGAAGTCGCTGAAAACCTTGGCCCGGCCCCAGAACCACACAACTCCGATGACCCCGTGATTATCGAAATATGGGAAAAAGCGATGGATGGTTATCGAAGAGCAATCTCAAAGACGCCTCAGTATATTGATTTCCATGCCAGTAGAATTGAGAAGGGGCAGCGTGCTAGTAGTTTGATAGGAAACCAATACACCGGCTCCATTTTCCTTGCATTGATGTCAACTTTTGAATCTGATTTAGAGGAAAATATCAACCTTGACAACATGTTATTCGGGTTGTGTGGGTATGGTTCTGGAGCTAAAGCAAAAGTATTCGAGGGCAAGGTTTCACCAAGGTGGCGGGAAGTGGTTTCTAGATGGCACCTATTTGAGAGGTTAGCAGGCAGAGTGGCGATTGACCACATAACATATGAGAATCTCCACAAAGGTCTGCAAAGCGGTAGTGTAGTGGAACCAGAAGGTGAATTTGCCTTGATTGAAATTACCGAGTCTGGTGTTCAAGAAGGGGCAAGGCGATATAAGTGGATTGATGCTTAGAAATCCATTACTACTTTACCGCATTCTCCCGATAATGTTAATTCAATACCATTTGGGTATTCTCGGTAGTTTATTCTGTGGGTCACCAGAGTGTTAATGTCAATCTTATCGGTGTTAAGTAAATCATGCATCTTATCCCAAGTAGTCCACATCTTACGGCCGTTAATGCCCTTAACGTGGAGATAGCGAAACACAATATCATTCATTGGAATCTCGGTTAAATTATTTCCGTATACAGATAATATATTGACATAGCCCCCCATTCTTGTAGAATGTATTGCATTGGACAAAGCTGTTGGCGAGCCTGAAAATTCACAACTATTATCTACGCCTTTGCCATTAGTATGGGACAGTATTGATTCAATAACATCGTCATGCTTCCCAAGTACTAAATCTGCGCCTAACTTCTTTGCTAGATTCATTCTTAATTGATTGTCCCAGTCGATTGCAATAACAAATTTTGCGCCCATGGCCTTTGCAGCATTAACTGCAAATAGGCCAATTGGACCAAGACCATGTATGGCAACTATCGATCCATCCACGGGGCCACCTGTTAGGGTGTGAATGGCATTACCTAACGGATCTTGAATTGAGGCTAATTCTAAGGGTAAATTATCTGGAAGATGTCTTGCATTTATTGACGGAATTGTGAAATATGGTGCAAAAGCACCATTGGTATGAACGCCGAATATCTGTCCGTTCTCACAAATATGAGCATTACCTTCATCGCATCTATCGCAATCCCAGCATGCTAGGTGACATTCTACTGCTATTTCGTCTCCAATCTTATGGGTGGTTACTCCTTCTCCGACTGCAATTACAGTTCCACAAGTCTCATGGCCCGTTATAGTTCCTAGTGGTACATTTTCCGATGCCCAATCATCCCATTTCCAAATGTGCATATCAGTGCCGCAAATTGATGTTGAATGGGTCTTGATTAAGACCTCGCCGAGTTTTGGGGATGGAACTTCAGTTTCAAGTAATTCGAAGCCGCCCTCGACTGGCTTGGTTTTTTTCCAAGCCATCATAGTTTCGGGTATTCCTTCCATGTTGCTCAATTTAGTGACGAAGTAGACACTTATTGATAGTTAGGTATGGAAGTATGAAAATAAATTGTCAGCCTTCGATTCCTCGGATATCTTGATTAAGGAGTCATCGGTGGTGAAAATCCCGTTGGTGTATCATGAAGTACGTAATTGTCAGCGGAGGGGTCCTTTCTGGACTTGGAAAAGGTGTTACAGCCAGCAGTATTGGCGTGCTATTGAAAAGTGCAGGACTTAGAACAACATCAATAAAAATCGATCCTTACTTGAACAGTGATGCTGGGACTATGTCCCCGTTTGAACACGGAGAGGTTTTTGTCCTCGATGATGGTGGAGAGGTCGACTTAGATCTAGGTAATTATGAAAGGTTCCTCGATTTAAATTTGGGCAAGGATAATAACTTGACAACCGGTAAAATCTATTCAAAGGTAATTGAGGCCGAAAGAAGAGGTGATTATCTCGGAAAAACCGTTCAAGTAATACCTCATGTAACCGATGAAATTCAGGACTGGATTGAGCGCGTTGCCCATGTTCCTACTGATGGCAAAGCGCAGGCTCCCGACGCTTGTATAATCGAGTTGGGCGGCACAGTAGGTGACATCGAGTCTTCACCTTATATCGAAGCTTTAAGACAATTTCAGTTTAGAGTTGGTAGAGAAAATGTTACGTTCGTACACGTTTCGCTTGTTCCTGTTATGGGGCCTGTTGGAGAACAGAAGACCAAACCAACCCAGCATTCGGTAAAGGAGTTGAGAGGATTGGGGATTACTCCAGATATTCTCGTATGCCGATCAACTGAGCCCATGACTATCGATACGAAGGAAAAATTAGCGGCGTTTTGTCACGTCTCACCCGATGCTGTGATGTCTACTCATGACGTCCCGAATATCTATCACGTTCCATTAATGCTGGAGCAACAGGGATTGTGCAAAATACTTGGAATCGATTGTAACAAAACGGGTTTGTTGCAAGAGTGGAAATCAATGGCTCTTGACTTAGACAAATTGACCGAAAATGTCTCAATTGCTATGGTTGGAAAATATACTGGCCTGAGTGATGCATATCTTTCAGTCATCAAAAGTTTGCAGCACGCAGCAATGAGTGTAAGGCGCAGATTGACAATCAACTGGATTGAGGCTAGTCATTTAGAAAACGAATGGAAAACAAATGATGAAGATGAATTTTCATCAGCCTGGGCGGACTTAAAATCGTCTGATGGTGTTTTGGTGCCTGGCGGTTTTGGCGATAGGGGGATTGAAGGTAAAATCCTCGCAGCGAATTATGCGCGGGAAAATAAGATACCATATCTGGGTATTTGTTTGGGCCTACAGGTCGCAACGATTGAGTTCTGTCGTAATGTTTTAGGAATGACTGGAGCAAATTCAACCGAGTTCAATGAGAGTGTGGAATATCCTGCTGTGGTATTTATGCCTGAAATATCGAAAACACATCTCGGTGGAACCATGAGGTTGGGTAGTAGACCAACGTTATGGCAGGTTAATGATTGCAAGATTAAGCGCCTATATGGTGGGGGGGATCTAGTGAATGAACGGCATCGTCATAGATATGAGGTAAACCCAGATATAATTGAAGATATTGAAGCATCTGGATTAAAATTTGTTGGTAAAGATGAAACCGGACAACGGTGTGAAATATTCGAGTTGGACGACCACCCATATTATGTTGGAGTTCAGTACCATCCAGAATTCAAGTCGAGACCGGGTAGACCAAGTCCACCATTCCTTGGTTTATTGATGGCTGCTGCTAAATTAGAGTAGATTAAGTGTCTGACACTCTAATAACTCTAGTTGTACGATATCCTTGAAGCATTTTGACAAATTTTCGTGCCCTAAATTCATCATCCAAGGACTCGTCTCCTGTGTCAATTCTAACTTGTGATAGACCCAATAGTTTCGCAGGTGTTGCAACGCCAAGTACTGATTCGACTCCAATAATCCTTAATACATCTGGTGAAAGTTGAAGATTTCCTCTACCAATCAAAAAGCCTTGACCGCCCATTGGTGATAAGAGGAGGAGTTTTTCACCAGTATGAGAAGATAGTAACTTGATTAGTTTCTGTTCGTTAAGGTCTGCATATATTTTATTGTTATATTGTATATCTATTCCAAGTAAAGTCGTTTCTTGCCCAATTAATTGCCCGATTAATCGTAAAGTTCCCCCACTCCCCCAAATCACCATTAAATTACTATTGTCATTGATTAGTTCATCAATATGGTTTGCCAAGCCTTCGATTATTTCTTCTTCGGAGGTGCGCTCGACTTGTTGTTTTGAACCCTGCATAAAGCGCGGGCTCGCTGGAGTTAGGGCTTCTCCATACATTCTGACTTTCCATTGGCCCGTCAAATAAATTTCTTCATCTAAATCCATAACTTCGGTGATTGATGACATTAGGTCGCCAATAACAAATGAAAATAATACTTCGGCTGCTGCGTTGGGAGTTGTTGCAAAACAACCTGAGTGCATTTTAACACCGCCTGGAACACCGATTAACGGTATCTTATTTTCACCTAATGCGTTAACAATGTCACGAGTGGTCCCGTCGCCACCAGCATACACTATGACTTCAACCGCGCAATTAATTAGTTGCTTTACTAATTTATTAGTATCTTCAGCTGAAGTAGTGTTTGGAGTGGTTCCAAGTGATTCGTAATCCTGAACTATCCAATCTCCCCCCATTCTACCTTCCAGAGCAAATAACGTCGGCCTGATATTTTGCCGATTAAGTGATGAAGTTAACAACGAGTCAAACCTGTCTAAACATTGTTGCATTCTCGGCCCAGCCCTGTCTTCTGCACCCGCATCTCTTGCTTCCTTTGCTCTGCCGTCACTGCCTTTGAAACCTAACTTGCCGCCTAACCCTGCGTCTGGATTGACAACAATACCCACTCGCATAATGTTCCCTGTTATTGATACTTCATGAAGGTCTGTCTCAGGATTACTCAATAAATCAAAGATTTCTTGTGTGATGATTTTATGTAGATTCATGGCAACCGATGATCCCCTTCCAGAATTAGCAAAAATATTGGAAGATAATTTTGCTGAAATGAAAATTGGTGAAGATAAATTTCACAATCTTAATCAGGTCACAGAAGAGATTATTACCGAACCTAAAAAGATAACTTATCAAGAACGTTACACCTCTGAAAATCAAACTGGAAAGATACGCGTAGAGCCTATCAGTACTACAAAAAACCCGAGTGATGCTTCTATTGAGCAAAGTGGAACCGATATTGAAAAAGTAATTCGGCGACCGACACAGGTAAAGCAACAACAAATCCTCGATACTCCCACTTCATCTATTGGGGATGATTTTGCGGTAGATTGGTAATGCCTTATTGATAATGATTATCATTAACTTTATGAGTTGAGTATAATACCATAACTTATGGAAGGATATGGTAAGACCGGTAAAGATGTGAAATGCCCGGTAATGCATGGATCGATGACAAACACAAACTATGGAATGGCAAATAGAGATTGGTGGCCTAAACAACTAGACCTTACGATCTTACATCAACATGACAAAAAATCCAATCCTATGGGCGAAGATTTTGATTATCGTAAAGAATTCAAAAATCTAGATTATGAAGCATTGAAGAGGGATTTACACGCATTGATGACTGACAGTCAAGACTGGTGGCCTGCGGATTACGGGCACTATGGTGGATTCTTCATTAGAATGACATGGCACGCTGCTGGCACCTATCGAACTGGAGATGGCCGTGGTGGTGGTGGCACAGGAGCGCAACGATTTGCTCCATTGAACAGTTGGCCCGATAATGGTAACTTGGATAAAGCAAGAAGACTGCTTTGGCCTATCAAACAGAAGTACGGTAACGCTATCAGCTGGGCAGATTTGTTGATTCTAACTGGCAATATTGCAATAGAATCGATGGGTGGCCCAGTATTCGGTTTCGGCGGAGGGCGTCCTGATATCTGGCATCCTGAAGAAGATATTTACTGGGGAGCTGAGGATGAATGGCTCGGAGACAACAGATACGGTGATACCCGACAGGATTTACAAAATCCGTTAGCTGCGGTACAAATGGGTCTAATCTATGTTAACCCGCAAGGGCCTAATGCTAATCCAGACCCGTTGCTCAGTGCTCAGGACATTAGGGAAACCTTCTCCAGGATGGCTATGAATGATGAGGAAACCGTTGCTCTTACTGCAGGAGGTCACACCTTTGGAAAGGCGCACGGCGCTGGTCCAGAAGACCATAAGGGCCCCGAACCAGAAGGTGCGGGATTGGAAGAGCAGGGTTTTGGTTGGACTAGTGATTATGGAAGCGGTGTTGGAAGAGATACTATCACTAGCGGTATCGAAGGTGCGTGGACACCAAACCCAACAGAATGGGACAACGGCTACTTTGATATGCTATTCAAGTATGAGGATGATTGGGTGCTGACTAAAAGTCCTGCGGGAGCCCATCAATGGAAACCAAGAAATCCTGATGCTGAAGATATGGCTCCTGACCCGGAAGACCCATCACTTAAGGTTCCTACTATGATGACAACAGCAGATATGGCAATGATAAGAGATCCCGAATACAGAAAAGTTTCAAAGTATTTCCATGAGAATCCAGAGCAGTTTGCAGATGCATTCGCAAGAGCTTGGTTCAAACTACTTCACAGAGATATGGGCCCTAAGGTGAGATATTTGGGCCCAGATGTGCCAGAAGAAGATTTAATTTGGCAAGATCCTGTAACGCCGGGATCAACAAATTATGATGTTGGAGCAGTAAAGCAGGCAATTAAGACGTCTGGCCTTTCGATTACTGAGATGGTAGAAACTGCTTGGGCAAGTGCATCAACATTCAGAGGTTCTGATATGAGAGGTGGAGCAAATGGTGCTAGAATCAGGCTGTCTCCACAAAAAGACTGGGAAGCCAACAAGCCAAAACAATTAGCAAAGGTTCTTTCGGCCCTGTCGGCAATTGCGGACAATAATGGTGCAAGTCTTGCAGATGTTATTGTTCTAGCCGGTAATGTGGGTATTGAGATGGCTAGCGGTAAAGAAGTGCCCTTCCACCCTGGAAGAGGCGATGCTACCGAAGAGCAAACTGATGGTGCATCGTTTAGTGTAATGGAACCGTTAGCAGATGGTTTTAGAAATTTCTTGAAAACCAACTATGCTGTAACCCCTGAAGAAATGATGTTAGATAAAGCACAATTGCTTGGTTTGACGGCTCCTGAGATGACTGTTTTAGTTGGCGGTTTGAGAACTCTAGGAGTGAGCTCTGATGATAGAGGATTGTTCTCAAGTGATAATAGTAGTTTGTCAAATGATTACTTCACTACCTTGTTAGATATGGGGGTAAAGTGGGAGCCTACTGGTAGTAATTCGTACGATGGAATGGACCGATCTACTGGTCAAGTACTAAGAAGGGCGTCGAGAACTGATTTGGTTTTTGGAAGTAATTCTCAATTAAGAGCAATTGCTGAAGTATACGCTCAAGATGACAATCAAGACAAATTCAAGTCTGACTTTATTTCGGCCTGGACTAAGGTAATGAATGCTGATAGATTTGACCTCGAGTAAATACAACACAGTTGATGGATATGTCAACCAATAAGCCTCGCCGCTTGACTAAGCAACGTCGTTTAGTGCGTGATGCTGTAATCAAAAGATTAGACCATCCAACGGCAAAAGAGATTTACCATGAATTAAAACCTACGGGAATTGGTATTGCAACGGTGTATCGACACTTATCTTCTATGGTTGAAGATGGTGTCCTGAGAATCTTTGACTATGATAACGAAACTCGCTATGACCCACTAATTTCTCCGCACGCCCATTTAATATGTTCGATTTGTAATGAGATTTGTGACATTGAGTTACCAAATGATATGAATAATCTAGCACCAGAAAGATTAGGTTTTGAGGTAAATAAAATTGAGTTAACATGGATGGGGATTTGTGACGCTTGTAAATCCTAATATAATGTGTGATTAGTCTTGAGGTTTTAATATGCGAACTGCAGTTGTAACCGGGGCGAGCAGAGGTATTGGATCAGAGTTTGTCGTGAGATTGTTAGAAGATGGGTGGAGAGTCTATGCTGGCTACCGTTCAAATAAGCATAGATTGGAATTAATTGACAATGAAAATTTAATTTGTCATTCGCTTGACGTTACAGACAATGAGTCTATCAAGAAGTTTGGTGAAAGTATCGCTAGCAAGGTAGATTTATTAATTAATAATGCTGGTGTTCCTGATGGTCGTTGGCGAAATATTAGAGAAATTGACGATAGTTGGGTTTTGGAAGTTTTGAATATAAACTCTGTTGGGCCTGTAAGAATGGTTAAGCAATTATATGATAAAATGGTACATAATTCTCATACTATAGTTGCCATGATTAGTAGTTTAATGGGGTCAATAGATGATTGTCATTCGGGACGATCGTATGCATATCGGGCCTCAAAAGCCGCACTTAATATGTTTAGCGTGGCGATGAAAAACGAAGCTTATGATGACAATATTTCATTCTTAATACTGCATCCGGGATGGGTTAAAACCAGAATGGGGGGAGAACGAGCCCCCGTAGAATTAACTGATAGTGTGGATGGTATGTTGAAATTAATAAATAATCACAGACTCGAAGATTCAGGGAGATTTGTTCAATATGATGGTGTTGATTTGCCTTGGTGAATGATAATTTGCCTCTAATCACATTAGTAATCAAATCAAAAGATAATCATAAAGTTGAATCGCTAACTGATAGCAATAAATCATTAGTAGAAACGCTCTCAATGTTGTGTTCGTTTTTGAGTGTGAGGGACTTTTGCTCGTTTATTTTTTCAAAAAAATTTTCTAATTTAATGGGGTGTGATTTGGACTTAACATTCGAAATTGGGATATATAGTAACCATGAGGTTACATTAGAATTAACTGGTATCAAAGATAAGTTTGTGTTGACTGATATAGACGAAAAAAATTATTTCCCAAATAGTTCGATTAGTTGTTCATCATTTGATGAATTAGAAATTATAATCAATAACTGGCTAGAGAATGTGTTAAATTAATAAAACAGTGAACAGCAAGTTAGAGACCCGTCGGCGGCTTTAATCTCATTGAAATCAAGGGTTATTGTTTCAAGTCCTAATTCCTCTAACGTTTTTTTAACGGCTGGATACCCTTCTGGAATCAATACTTTTCCACCCGGCAAGCCGATGGTATTACAGCCATAGGTTTCTTCTTGTGGCATCCATATTACTTCGCTGCCTTCAGGCAAGGGACCGAATGCATCTTTTGATAGGTAACCTTCTGAAGCTATTATGATATTATCGGTTGGGGTTGAAGCTATACTCGTAAGGTGTAATGCATGTTCTGGGATGTCAATTACTGTTAATTCATGACCTAAATGGGATAATAAATTTCTTAGTTCTTCAATACCTAAATCGTTAGTTCTGGTTGAGCGACCGACAAAGAATTTATCTCCTAATCGGAGGATGTCGCCGCCATCCATTCTAGCATCGCCGCTCATTCGGCAAATCTGAGCGCCGCCCATTTTGTTAACTAAAAAATCGGCTATTGGTGGCTGTTCATTCACCCTTGATGGGTGCCCGGGGACTGGAAGAAGAACGTGTCCATCGATAATAACGGCTTGATCTTCAACAAATAGGCAATCAGGATGGTTGTGGTCTGCGTCAAGCATTACAACTTCTATTCCTGTTGATTCCAATGCCAGTTTGTAATCTTGATGTTGTTTTCTAGCAAGGTCAATATCTTTTGGCCCGGTACCGAAAAAATTGGCTAATGCGGAGTGATAAGAATCCGGAATGGCTCTTACCAAAGCCCTTGCTTTTTGGTCCAAACGAACCGTTGCCATGGTTAAATCCCAAAGTTAACCCCTCTTAATTCTTAGCCCAATGTAGGAAATTGATTTCTAGAAACCGGAAATCGATTAATTATCGTTTTCAGCTTCGGCTAATAAATTTAGAATATCTTCTTTGACAAGATCGATTATCCAGTCATAGTCGCCCCACCAAATTCGCTGATTTCCTTGATGGTCGACTAGTACGGTACCTGTTGAATGGGCTATATTGTAGTCATATGATGAGGGGTGATGTCTACCAGAAGTGTTTGACTCGGAAGTATTCTCTTCTATTTTGAAGCCTACCTCAAAGTCATTCCACACTTGATTAAGGGTTGACATTTCACTTGATTCGCTTTGAGTATTAGAAACTGTCAGATGTGTCCAATTAGATTTCGTTGATTGTTTCCACTGTTGTAAAATAGTTGTATTGTCTCTCCATGGGTCAACTGTTATGGTTAAAAATTCTATTTTTTCTAATTGGGATTCATTCAAAGTTTCGTGTATTGCTCTTAGGTTATATGTTACAACTGGGCAAATGTCATAACAATTAGTAAATAAAAATGCGATTACTGTAACCTTTCCTTCGGTTTCTTGTTTGAAATCATAACTTATGTTATCGCTGGTTAGTAGAGTAAAATCTGATATTGGCCTTGCGTTAGAGATGATGTCCCCATGGTAGATATTTTCGGTTTGGTTTCCTGAATTGATGCAGCCTGGTAAAATAAACATCATGCAAATTATTAATGTAAGCACGCTTTTCCTCATAGTTACACCTCATACATTAGTTCCTATATACGGCTTGTCAATATCTAATTGAACTACATAAAGACCTGTTGATATACAGGATGCATAGGTTATGCCGTTATGGTGCTCCACTGCCCATAANAAAGGCACCCATGAAAATTCATAGAAATCAGACTCTAAAAGAATGCCATCATCTCCGTGAGGTAAGAACCATCCTACTGTCGCTTCTGCATAGGTACTGACTCGGTCATTTGGATTAGTTGGGGAAACCAACGTTTCAATATCTAATACCCACAAACCTGCGTGATAGTGGGAGACATATAGCCTGGCATCCCAGCCCCCGCCATGGCTTTGGTCGGTGGCTTCATCAGTAACAAAGTATGCACTATCTAGATTGTGCGGTGAAAATAGCAGCCACTCTTCGGGGTCAGGGTTTATTGCACAATCTGCACCGTAACAGTGGTCTTCTGCCCATGGGATTTCCCAATCTCTAATTAGTTTTATTTCGAATTTTAATTGTCCATCAATATATGTATAATCAGTGGTATCTAGAAGGTAAATGATTCCAGTACCAACAGACGTAGAGAGTACTTCAACCGCTGCTGTGGTAATATGAACTGGTTCATCTGAATAACCTAGGTGTGATAAGTCAAGCATATTAGGGAATGGTTCTGCATAATGAATGTACGATACCCTGCCACCATTTTCGTTACCCGTGGTACCGCTGTCTGGTTGCCCATCTTCATCTAAGTCAAGAAAATCCATCCATAGACCCACTTCTTCGGCTCGCCATCTGCATTGCACTGGGTTGCCTTGTCCGGTTTTACATAGGGTTGCGTGAATTGCATACTCTTCTGGCGAATTTACTGGGTGTGGCACATCGGTGACATCGCCAATTCTGAGCCCTGCTTCCCAATAGCTTCCGTAAATGAATGTCCTACCATACCTTGGATCTGTTGGGTCATCCCCGGGCCATAATTGTACAGTCATGTCATGAATGTATATCCAACCACCCCTAGTATGTTCCCAAGCAACCTCATATTCGCCGACTTTGATAATTGTGTGACCTAGTCCTGAGCCGGGGACTCCTGGAATGTTTCTTGCTGCTGAGCCGTCTAAATTTAAATGGGCAATTGTAACACCGCCACACGCCTCGTCAATTGCATCATTACAATTCTCGTAGTCTGGGTTAGCGACAAATAAGTACCATTCACCATCAATCATGTGCGTATATAGATTGTGGGGGCCGCTCGGGTGGTCAACATCATACCATGAATCCACCCAAGTTGGGTTTTCTTTATCTGTCACATCAATAAGGGTGACCGAGACTTGTGCGGGATCGCTCCATTCACCAACATTTGGGTCAGCATAGCCTGGGTCAATAAGTTGATTCTGTTGTACAATATACTCCCTACCATTGTATTCGATGTATTTTACATCTAAAACTTGAGTGTTAGGGTCATTGTATTTACCAGTAACATTAGTATTTTCAGGGTCTGTGACATCAACTATGTGCATGTCATTCCAACCGGCTAAATATGCGTATGTTTCNCCATCNGGTGTTGTTGCAACCTGAACTTCTGCATTACCATTTGTGGTGAGGGAGTTGTAGTCCAACTGCTCAATATTATCTGTCCCGACCATGTGCTGTGATGCGTTTGAGTGATCGTGTCCTTCATGTTGGAAAAGTGGGTCTACATTATCAAAAATAATTGCATTTATTTCGTTGTCTGGTGTTTCTTCACCTGAAAAGACATACATTGCGCTAGAAACCATTAACAATACCAAGAAGAAGGTTAGTGCTATCTCCTTGGCCCGCATGGTCAAGCCAATATATTGTCCGTTTTGACTTTATGTGATGATAGTTTGGATTAGGTCAGCGGAGTTTGTGATATGCGAATGCGTGTGATGATTATAGTGCTAATACTACTATTGCCATGCATGGTGGTTCAAGCACATACACCAAATGTTATGATGTCTATACTAAAACAAGATGGCCCGGTTCCTCAAGATGTTTTGGAAACTGCTGGTTTCGTAGCCGGAGATGGGATTAAATTCAAGGTTGGGGATAGTACTAACAATTCAACAATGAGGGTCAGTATTGACTTAGATGGTGATGGGTTATTTAACGAAAGTGTGGATTATTTCTCTCCTTGGATGGTGTTTGATTGTGAATATGATGAAAATGGTACTTTGCTAAACTCAGAATGTGTCGAGTCTGATGTTTTCTATTTTAATAACACAAATGGTAGCGGAATTTATGATTACCAAGTCGAAAAAATGGTTAACACAAGTCATACTAATTTTTGGATAAATACAATTTTTGTCGGTGTCGATGACCACAGTGAATCCACTCTTCCCAGCTTAGGAGAGTGTTTCGGGTCTGGTTGTGAAAATGATGAAATCGTTGCATCTGGTGAGTCTGAAGACAATAAGGAGCAATTGATTGCAATATTGATTNTAATTTCCGTAGTTGGTTTGATTGGAGTTTCCGTCAGTTTAATCAATGAAAAAAAGGCAGAAAATGATGAAAAAGAGGATTTGGTTGGCCCGGTTTTGAATGCTGATGATATTAAAAAATCAACCGCTCAAAAAGATTCTGTGATTGTAAATAAAATAACACAAAATATTACTATCCGAGATTCGGTTGTAACTGGAGATGTTGGTAATATTAGAACTGAAGAAGAATGATTACCCTTCAATTACTGGGCATTTGTCATCGACATCATCAATAATTAGCGAATTTGCCCAAATATATTGGTTGCGTTTTATTGGTTTTTTCTGCTTATTCTGGCAATAAATTTTAGTTGTTACAACTATCATATTATCATGATAACATTGTCAATGGTAGTAGATAAAACAATTGTTTAGGTTTCATCATTAGACCGATGGTTTGAGAAATAGATGTTTCTAGGCTCCGTTATGGCCGGACGTGGACCTACAAGAGCTTTGTTTCTTGTTATGATTATGTTTAGTGCGGCGTTCTCCGGCTGTTTTGGCGAAACAAGTCAAGAAGGAATAAATTCTGAAAGAGATGTCGTCATCACACCACAGACGCTTTCCGGAGGGGTTTTTCAAGGCGTAACGATTACTGCAAAGGCTGATTTATCTGCCTACATTCCTTACTTAATATTTAATGAAGTGAATGGTTTTGTACAAAACTCTACAGTTGTAGATCTAAGATCTGGTGAATCTGTACAACTTAACATTTTAGCACCACCAAGAACAGATACTGCAGTTGTCCTTTTAGGTGATTATGGTAGAGAAATCTGGCCGGTCAGAGGTATTGATGAATCGTGGAAAACCTGGTTTGATAGAAGGGGTTATGATGCTGGAGATAATCCAGCCATTACTAGAGTAAAGGGAATAAACAATACACTAGACACGGTTGATTATTCTAATTCTAGTACTGGATCTGTTGTCGTAGTAAAGTTATCAGTTAACAGACAAATGGCTGCAGCATTTAGTGAATCTGAAGGGGGTAGACATTCAATGGGTATAGTTGATGGCAGAACCGTATTTAATTACATTAATATCATGTCTGACGAAACTCTCGACCCTGCTGATCCTGCTGATGGTGCTGTAGGATATCTAGATCGGTGGGCAGGTCAAGGAAATTTGGCTTACGAAGATGCTGCTCAGTATTTAATTTCGACAATGGAAGGTTTTGGATTGGAAGTTATAGTGCAGCGTTTCGTCTATGATTCCTTGATGACTGGGGCACAGAATCCTGAGGCCTACAATGTATGTGGCTATCGATTTGGAGAGGTAAATCCCGACAAGTGGATGGTATTTGGGGCGCACTTTGATATCGCTCCGCCGGTAAATGGTGGGATGCTCGATCCACACATCTTTGGTCGAACATACGGAACAAGGGTTGGAGCTTATGACAACACTGCTGGAACTAGTATGGTACTGGCTGTTGCTGAAGCAATGGCAGCATATAACACTCGTAATACAATGGTGTTTTGTTTATGGTCTGGTGAAGAAGGGGGTAAACGTGGTAGTGATTTTTGGACAGATTATTGGGTTAAAGAAGATAATCCAGATGTTGAGGTTACTAACTACGTCAATCTAGACATGGCGGGAGTGAACTGGCCGGGTGGCGGAGGTGCTCCTTGCGGGAACGGTCACGGCGGTGGTGATGGTAATTGCGATCCTGAACCGGCGATAGATCCTGATGGTTATCCGAAAGATTCAGAGGTTTGGCCAATGAGAGTATATATTGGACCAAGCCTTGACCATGATATAATGAATCAACCTGGTATGGTTGGTTTGGCAATGTGGATTGGTTCTGATGCTATTGGTGTTGAAGAGCAAATGTCGCCGCTACTTGGTGAAGGATATGATGCTACCACATGGAAGGTTGATGATTGGTTAGCAAAAGACCGCCCAGAAATTATTGTTTACGAAGATACTACAGCAAGATCTGATCATGCTACATTCCAAGATAATTTAGGAACAGTAACTATGGGATTCGGAGGTCTTGTTGATGGTTATTGGTGTTATCACCAAACTTGTGATACGATTGATGAAATGATTGATTGGATGGATACAACTGGCAAAGATTACGGTGAGGAGAGAAGTGGTACAAGCAATCTAGTTGATGCTTTGGATACAATAACTTGGTGGGCTACCTACTCATTCTTCCACTTAGATGAGCAGCCAATTAGAAATGCTTACTTGTGAATTTGCTCACGGTAATATGTTTAACTGTTATTTATTCGTTTTGAATAGATATTTATTCATTATGCATATTTAGAAGAGTTTTGTTACTATGCTCTCTAAAAGTGATGTCGGAGACCAAAACCCAAAAAACATTCCAAGTACAGGAATTAAGAATATAGCAAAGACTCCATAAAATACCTGCTCATTCCAATCTTTTACTTTAGCACCATCTAGTGGGCCCCATGGAATCATATTGAATAATCCAAGGACTAAATTAGCGTAAAGCCAAACTACTGCTGCATCAATAAGCATTGACTTCCATAATATATTGGTGCCGTCTAAGTAAACATTTATCGATAATCCATTTTCAAATAATGAAGTATGGCTACCATCGAATGCGCCAGATATACCAAGGATTACTGCCCATATTGGAACACCTAATATGAATAAAGTGAGATTTGTTAAAGGTCCTGCAACTGCAACAAATCCATTATATCTTCTTTTTACTAAACCAGATACCATAACTGCACCGGGCGCCATAAACAAGATACCAAGCAAAAATGAAAGTATTATTCCAAACTGTAACCCTTTAGGATCTGCCCTAAATTCTGCCCAACAGCCGTATCTTTTAGCAACTATTTTGTGTCCAATTTCATGTAATATAAATGCAGGACCAACCGCTAATAACATTACTGGCATTGCCAAGAGTAGAGTGATTAGCCATTTGTTTATTCCAAGTGTTGATATTCCTGAAAAGCCTCTGACGGCTATAAACCCGAGCGCTAAAGTAAATGCTGCAGTAGCTAAACGTAAGTGTTGTTTTTCGATATCGCTGAATTCCCATACCTGTTTTAATTGGGGTTTTTTTTGAGTATTGCCTGTGAACATATTGTTTAAGTCGTTGATGGTATATATCGAACTATTAGTGCCCCCATCAGTAGAATGTATTCTTCGTATCTTCGGTTTGGGAAATGGGTTATTATCGACGATGTCGGCTCTAGGGTCTCGACTCGCCATGGTAGTTACAACTGCTCTAGTTTATTGAATCCTATTATATGATGAGGGTTTAGGTAATATCAGTTGATTATATGTCTCAGCCTCGTAAAGCTATGAAATCAATGGGTTTCCAGGGTTGTTGTTTGCGATGTGACGCTGAAGATGTTGTAGGATTGAAAAGATGTAATAATTGTATTGAATTTCATACTAGAGTGAAAAGCATCCTAGTTAGTGATGGTGATTCTGAGTTAATTCAACATATGAGACAATTATACTCTATGTTATCAAAACCAGAAATGTTTGATGCCGATGAAATTCACGGTAACCAGCTCATTTATCAACAATCATTAGTTTCCAATGTCGACTTCGATGAGGGTTTTATTTATCCAGATGATATTGAGGAATTATACGTTAAGCAAGGCTCAACTGAACAAAGAAGAATTATGCAAGATCTAGTTAATAAAAATCCTTGGAAACATAAACCACCAAGTAATGAGGTTGCTAAATTAATCGGAGTTGAGACATGGAATAATGACGAATTAGCAAACCAAGAATATAGTGGAAAAAGAACAAATCCTAGCAAAGAAATTACCCCAATCAACAAAGATGAGCGTGTAGGAGAAGATTTGAAGATTGGCATCAAAGCATCAATTGAAACTGAAGAAGATGTAAAAGTAAAAATTAAACAAAGAGAAATTTGGAAAAATTTGATTGATGAAGTTGATGATATTTTAGACGATGGTTGAATTCGGCTCTCTTTTGGTGTAGTTATTACTTAGTTGATATTTTATCCTTTGAGTACCCTTGCCCTTTGATTTTTTACTAACAATTGTAATCTCACCAATTTCTGAAAGATTAGAAACGTGTGTTCCGGCACAAGGACACAAATCAAATTCATTACCAATCGTAATAACTCTTAGATCCCTGACCGACTTGGGGAGTAAATCCATATTGGTTCGTTCTTCAGGCATAATAGAATTGATTTCTTGTCTGGTCATTATTGAATCTAGTACTGGAAATGAATCATTTACGTAGTGATTTGCTGATTCTGAAAGCTCTTGCAACATTGCTTCGTTAAATGATATAGGGTTAAAATCAATTCTAGAACTATCGATATTGATTTGATTGCCAACCGTTCTAGCACCATTAAATAACTCGTATGCAAGGCCAGACATCAGATGTTGAGCAGTATGCATCCTCATGTGTGAATATCTTCTAAACCAATCAATTTCTCCTGTTACTTCATCGCCAATAGATAATTGGTGATCGTCTTCTACATAATGTTCAATTAAATTTCTACCCCTAACTTCAGAAACTTGAAGTTCGCCGTTTGGGGAAATTATTCTACCAGTGTCCCAATTTTGACCCCCGCCAATTGGATAAAATAATGTCCTATCTAGACCTATTTTATTCCCGTCTATAGATATAACACGAGCATTAAATTTAGTATTGTAAGCCGCATCTATGCTCTCTAAATATAATTTAATTGAGTTCATTTTTTCACCATTTTTGCTACTAGTTCATTTGCTTTTGAATAATAATCTTCTAACAACATTAACTTAGATTCATAATAAGCGTAGACCACTTTTGATTCTATCCATCCATGTCGTGGCAACTCCTGCTGCCCTGATATAAACCATACCTCAACTAAGTCATCGTTTCTCGGTAATTTCACTTCATAATTTTGTAAATCATATGAATCACTAAGCAAACAGATTCCAACAAAGTATTCCCTTGTTTTCAATTTTGGTTTGATTATTTTTGGTGATTCTAAATCATAAGTGTGTTGGCTGTTACCAATTATCGAGAAACTCAAGTCTGAAAAATCGATTGCATTGTCGCACAAAATTTGATTATTATTTATTGCACTACCCTGAATTGATATTTCTAGCTGATCATCTATTTCGGTTATTGAAGATACTCTACATCGATTCATTATATTGACATTGTTTTTAGCTAATTTATGAGTTAGTAATTTACTAAACCATTCTGATCTAAAATTGGTAAAGCCATCTATTTCCATTAAGAAGAGATTCTGTTTGTCTTCGTTAGATAATATTTCATTGACGGTTTTCTCATTTTTTGCTCTACCAGGATAATTCGCGGGGAAACCTAATTCTAAATCTGGCTCAATGATAATTACAGAATTATTTTTTGCTAATATGTCTGCTGTTAGCAAACCAACAAGATTGCTACCAATAATTACTATTGAATTCATAGGGAATTCTCCGGAACTATATCAAGAGCAAAAACTGGGCATGATGGTATACATAGTTCGCAATGGGTGCAATTTTTTTCATCTACTATTGCTAGTCTATTTTCTAGATCCAGGACGTTAACTGGGCATAAAGCAATGCATGCACCGCAACCGTAACACTTGTCATCATTTATGATAAACAAGTGGTTTGGCACTCTTGCCATATTTTGTGGTGGAGATGGTTATTTTTGAGTTTATGCGTTTCCAAAAGAAAGTTAATTCAATATATTTGGTGAATTATTTTCCACGGGAATAAAAATATTCCAATTAAAAGGAAAATAATATGATATATTAACACCCCATTATTTCCAATGGAACGTTAATTTATTCTGAAGTAAGAGAAAATCAAGAAAAAAACAAAAAAAAGAGAAAATGCCGTATGATTTAGGTTGAAAGTAGTCTATAGTATATTCTTATTTTTCATAACATATGTTCATNTAACAGGAAAAATTTCTCTCCAATGGAAATAAAGGGGTGTAGGGTATTGTACTTCCATCAACTAAATGTTACATGACGATTTAGGCTAAACGATACAGTATGGTATTCTACAATCCAGGGAGGAGCAGCGATTATCCCGAAGATCCCGTCAAATCTGGATATCGTTATCACTACTTAGGCGGTGGTAATGAGGTAGGAAATGTTGGTATTGTGTTAGAGGATGAAACATCAAATAGGCTATTATTAGATTATGGAATTGCGCCAACATCACCTCCTAAATATCCAAAGGAATCTCCTCCGGTAAAAAATGCAATAATCACTCATTCTCATGTTGATCATTTAGGAATGGCTCCGTGGCTACCGTCAAACTATAACACTAACCTACATGGGACAAAATTAACTGCAGAAATATCTCATATGATGTGGAACGATTGTTACAAAATAAGTAGTATTGAAAAATATCCGTTACCTTGGGATAAGCGAGATATAGAACTGGCAATAGATTCATGGGTTACTCATGAATTTAATCAATCGTGGGAACAAGAAAACTGGCAGCTTTCTTTGTTTAATGCAGGACATATTCCCGGTGCCGGTATGTTGAAAGTAGAGACAGAAAATAAAGATATTTTATTCACGGGTGATTTTGACACTAGAGACTCACCACTTACCAATGGCGCAAAACCTCATGATGTAGACATGCTGTTTATCGAGGGAACTTATGGAGGTAGAGATCATGCTAATCAGCAAGAAGAATTGAATAGATTTATTGAAAACGTAATTAGGGTCACTGACAAAGGTGGAACTGTTCTAATACCAGCCTTTGCTAACGGCAGAACCCAAGATATGCTGATTAGACTTTACCAAAATTGCCCAGAACTGGATGTCCATATTGATGGAATGGGTAAGAGAATAACTAAATTACAATTAGAAAACAGCCAATTTTTACGTGATCCAAAACTATTAACCGATGCTTGGAATTGGTCAAAAAGAGTATCAAGCAAATCCGATCGCAAGAAGGCATTGGATGCTGATGTAATAGTTTCTACATCAGGTATGCTTCAGGGCGGCCCCTCGATTTGGTACCTTAATAGACTTAGACATGATATCGAAAATGAAATATTTTTTACTGGATATCAAGCCAAAGATACCGGTGGTAGAAAACTACAGACAAAATCTAAGCTAGACATTTTTGGAAAAGAAGTCGATATATCATTAAATTGGGAAACTTTCTCATTTTCCACCCACGCAGGACATAAAGAAATTACTGAATTCGTTTATTCATGCAACCCACAAGACGTAATAATTTATCACACAGACCCAAAAAATGCGCGCCCTCATCTGGTTGACGAACTTGAGAATAATGGTATAACTACACATTCTCCAGAGAACGGTAAATCATATATTATAGAATAAAATTAGAGTTTTATTATAGTGTCAATTTTTGTTCGATAGTATACAAAAAGGAGCATAATCAATACTAAGCCAACCAACATACCTAGTCTGACTTTTGAACTATTTTCACCAACAGAATCCTCTAGTTTAGTTTCAATATCATCTCCTGTAGACATATTATCCGATTCAACATCAACTACTGTAATCTCACCAATCATACCAAGATCTCTGTGTGGTTCGCAATAGAATTCATAATTTCCAGATTGATTATAATCGAATGTATATGTGTAGTCAACATCCCTCATAGCATCTCCAGAGTCAAACAATTCATTTTGCTCTATTGCGTTATGTGGTAATAACTGACCACTCCACAAAAAACGAACAGTATCTCCTTCATTTATTGTTATAGTATCTGGTACAAATCTTAAATTTGACCCAAATCCATCTACTGTAATTGTATGAACCTCCCCTTCATCTTGCATTAAACCAATATCTCCAGACATAGAGATTGCAAAAACAAGTAAGACAACACTTAACTTTTTCATATGTTTAAATAAAATAATCTACTTTATCAAATAATGTCATATCTCACATAGACCTAATCTGCGAAGCGATTGAATAGTTATACCTTCACCGGTTATTGATTGGCATGGCTACTAAAAGACCAACCCGGGGCGGAAAGGCCCAAAAGCCACGAAAAAAGAAAAGAAAGATGCGACTTTCATTAAGACAAAATAAAATCAAAAAAACTGACAGTTACAACAACTCATTAGGTTGGTCTCAATCATCAACCGGTCGCGTTTTGGAAGATACGCCAAAGCAAAAAGAACCAGAAACATTGATGATTCAATGTGACATGTGTGGTTGTAGGTTAAAAATTCCAAAACCCAAAAAACGGCGTTACACAGTTAGTTGTTCATATCCAGAATGTGGGCATATAATGAAATTCGATTGAGGATTTATCATGCTTAAATCGCTTTATTGGCGAGTAAATTTTTTCCTTAAAAATAGGAAATCTAAAAGATTAAAAAAACGCCTTGGTGAAGATAATCCAGAGCTAACAGTTAGTACAAAGAACGGAACTTTCGTTGTCGATGCCGGCGATCTTGAGGTGGGTGCAAAATTAAAGGAGCGAGGAGAGTATGGAATTGACGAGATCAACCGTATATCACAATTCATCAATAACCAATCCTCGGTATTGATTGTTGGTGCACATATTGGTGCATTAGCAATACCAGTTGCTAAGATGTGCCTAGAAGTTATCGCAATAGAAGCGAACCCAAATAATTTCAAACTACTTCAGACTAATATTAAATTAAACAATGTCTCCAACATAATAACTCATAATATTGCCGCAAGTGAGAGAGAGGAGACCATACAATTTCAATTAAACACGGTTAATTCAGGTGGCAGCAAGAGAGTGCCGGTAAACAATCATTACATGTATACCTATGATAATCCAGAGGTCATAAATGTCCAGGCTTATGCATTAGATGATTATCTTTCAAATAAATCGTTCGAGTTAGTGCTTATTGACATAGAGGGGTCAGAATACTTTGCTATGAGGGGAATGGAGAAAATCCTATCAAAAACCAAAACTCTAATTGTTGAATTTCTTCCTCATCATATAACTAATGTTGCGGGCGTTGAATTGGCTGATTTTCTCGATAATATACCCAATCAATTTACTAAATTATTAATTCCGTCGAAAAAAGAAACATACCCTATAGATGAGGGGCTTAACATTTTACGACAGATGTTCGAATCTGGACTAGGCGATGACGGAATAATTTTTTATGATTAATCGGACATTTGTGAGTTGTTGAAATATAGTGGACACCACCTCCTCCATTTGTGGCTGATGTAAAACCATCCCTACTCGTTGCGAAAGGCATAATCTCCAGGATGGGTGGTGCTGAGAGGGATTTGTTGCGAAGACTACCTCATTTAACAAAATGGTACGACGTATCGGTAGCAACTCTATCTCCATGTCGTGAATTAGAAGTAGTCTGCAAAACTCACAATATCGATTTATTCAAACCGGAAAACCCATGGATTCCTAATTATTCATCTTACTCACAGATTTTTGATAAAATTCACNTATCTTCAAAAAAAGCATGGTCAAGCTGTAATGATCTACTAGAAAGACTAGACACATTCGATTATTTTCACATAGTTAGTGGTGATGGTTATTTAGGGATTTTAGAAATACTACCCCCAACAAAAAAATCTCACTTATATTTATTAGAACCACATCGAGGTTTCCACGAAGACTCATTGCATAGAAAGTTAGACGGAAAATTTCTACGCCCTAAATTTATTACTAATTTATTACTTTCAAAAGGCCGGAAAAATGACATCAGAATAGTCAAACAATTTTCCAAAAATAATAACGCAATAATATCTGGTAACTCATCATATACATCAAAAAGAATAGAGCAAGTATATGATATTAAATGCCACTACATTCATCCATGCGTTGACAGAGCGGAATATACAGATGATGCGCAGCAAATAAACAACCCATATCCATCTGCAAAAGCGGCAGAATATGTTGTAACTATAGGAACAGCAAACTGGGCAAAGGGATCAATGGAGACCATATCTATGCTATCTGGTACCAATATTTCGCTAGTTCATGTTGGCGGTGGTAACGATGCAGAAATCAAAATTTTACGGCAACATGCCGCAATTAAAAAAGTCAATCTTTGGGTCGCTCCAAGATTATCATCTCAACAGTTATCGAGTTTAATGAAAGATTCTTTAGCAATAATTAGTATGGCTCACAAAGAACCGTTTGGATTAACTCCCATCGAGGCATTTTCAATTGGCACCCCAGCAATTTTTGTTGATGATGGAGGCTTTAGGGACTCGATAATTGATGGCGAGTGTGGTAGGCTATTGCCAAGAGATGACTATACTCTATGGCATGAAGCATTGGAACAATGTCGCGATATAAATCTACGTGAAAAATGGGCCACTAATGGCAGGAACCGAATTATCAATCTAAAATTATCACCGCAAGAGCAGGCAGAAAAAATACACACACTTCTTCAATCATAATAATTGTAAAAATCGTTTTGCGGCCGCGATAATCAAAACAACAGCTAACAAATTCCTAACAGTGTTATTATCAGCATACCTAGCTCCATATAATGAACCAAGATAACCACCAATAATTATCGCAATTACAAAAATTACCAGTAAGGAAAAATCTAGATTTAATTGATTTGAAACACTCATTCCAAACAATCCTGATAGCGAGTTAACAAATATGAATATAGCAGCAGTAGCAGCAGCAGACTTTACTGTGGCCCACCGCTTCAACAATATTATTGGAGATAGAAAAATTCCTCCACCAACTCCAATCAACCCACTAAAAAATCCAATACCTCCGCCCAAAAAGTAAGGCTCAAATTTCCCTGGAGTATTCAGTTTAGTAAAATTGACATCACTATAATTTATTATTTTATACGCAGCCCAGAATAACGTAATCGATAATAAAATGTCATACAATATAGCATCAATATCCAACATTCCACCTAAGAATGCCATTGGTATACTAGCGACGATGAATGGTATAGTGAGTTTTGGTATGTGAAAACCCGCTCTGTTATAATGATAAAAAGCAATAGAGGCAACGACTAGGTTCATTACCCATACATGTTGCTTTAACCAAATATGGCTCATCAGTCCATAAGAGGAAATTGATAGTATGGCTAGATAACCAGAAGCTCCACCATGACCAACACTCGAATATAACGCTGAAATAATAACCAATCCAGCAAATAACAAATACAATTCATACTGCAGTATTATCCCTATTACACGCCACAATATCAAAGTAAATTTTGTTTTGGGGAGTATATGGTCAGACCATACCCATACTTTGTTTCTCTTGAGGAAGCAATTGATTTGTGCCAAAAAACATCCATAGATGCAGGGTCTGAGATAATATCAATTTCTCAATCAATTAACCGTATAGTTTCTAGCGACATTAAGGCAAAGGTAAACGATCCGGGATTTGATAATTCGGCAATGGATGGATTTGCAGTCATACATTCAGATACAACATCACCACCTACAAAATTGTCGATTGTCGGCTCATCGATGGCAGGCTCTATCGAAAGGCACACATTATCATCGGGCCAGGCGATTAGAATCATGACCGGAGCACCAATACCACAAGGAGCAGATTCGATAATTCCAATAGAAGATTGTACGGTCGAAGGTGATAAAGTAACCCTAAATAAACCATCAAAACCTCATTTTATCCGTAAATTAGGTGAAAATTTCGCTAAAAATCAAACAATTTTCTCTATCGGAGAAACGATGTCTCCAGAAAAAATCGCTTTATGCGCAGCCGCAGGAATATCAAAAATCCCGGTGTTCAAAAAATTCAAGATCGCAATAATATCAACAGGTGACGAACTCAAATCTTTAGATGATATACTAGAGCATGGGCAAATCTACGAATCGAACTCTTATGGTTTGGCTGCTTTAGTCACAATTTACGGACATGAAGCAACACGTTTTCCTAGCGTTATTGACGATTTAGATACTCTTCGAGATACATTGAATAAAGCATCAAAAAACCATGACTGTATAATCACTTCAGGAGGAGTATCGATGGGCGACAAGGATTTTGTTAGAATTTTAATGGAGCAAGAAGGCGAAATAAAATTCTGGAGAGTTAAGATGCGACCAGGCTCGCCCCCAATCTTCGGGCTGTGGAATGGCAAACCGATTTTCGGCTTGCCAGGTAATCCAGTAAGCAGCCACGTTGCATTTCGAGCAATTGTTGGGAAATGGTTAACCTCGCTAACCAATTCCAAGGATGTCAACAATAAATTTGTCTATGCAATCTTAGATGAAGATATCAAAACCCAAGCAGGATTTACCACTTTTAGACGAGTCCAATTATCAGTTGAAGGAGACACTATCTTTGCGCAGTTAAAAGGTCATCAAGGATCAGGAAATATTGCAGGAATAGCTATGAGTGATGGATTGACAGTAATCGAGCCTAATGAGATGGGTAAGAAAGGCGATGTCTGTAAGGTAATTTTGCTGTAGGTCGATGTTATGAAGAAAATTATTGAAAAAGAAATTGAACTGCTCGATTTTTTAAAACAAAATTTTCCAAATTCATCAAGCAACAAACTTAGGAAAATGCTTTCTCAGGGCCGAATAGAAGTTAATAATACGATAACACATAAAGCAAAACATATGTTAGCAAGAAGCGACATTGTTGAGTTACTAGACAAACCACGCAATGAAATAAAACCACAAACAAAAATTAAATTCAAAAATTATTCTATCGATTTAGTCTATGAGGATGACTATATTTTAGTGGTGGAAAAACCAGCAAAATTATTATCTATAGCAACAGATAAATTAGAGACGAACACATTACATTCAAAATGTGTGGATTATCTTCAACAAAAAGACCCAAATTCATGGGCATACATTGTCCATAGGCTTGACAAAGAAACCTCAGGAGTTATGTTGTTAAGTAAAACCAAACCCGCCAAAAAATACTTGCAGGAACAATTCTCACAGAGAGGAGTGTATCGAATTTATCACGCCCTAGTTGAGGGGCTAGTAACAGAGGATTCTGGAACCGTAATACAGTATTTGACAGAAGATAAGCATCTAAATATTAAGACAACATCGAAAACCAATAAATTTGCCAAACAAGCAATAACTCACTGGGAGGTATTTGCTAAATATGAGTCAACAACACTTGTTAGAGTTATGATTGAAACTGGAAGACGTCACCAAATTCGTATGGCTATGCAATCAATAGGCAACCCAATAGTTGGGGATGCTTTACACGGCGCTGAAACCAACCCATTTTCTAGAATATGTCTACATGCAACATCACTAGAATTTCTTCATCCTGAAACAGACGAACCTATCAGATTCGAAGCTAAACACCCGTTTGACAAATTATGACGTAAACCATTAATTCAAATAGAGGACTTATTGAACTCTCGACATCCAATTGTGATTAGGTGAGGCTATGGTTGACGATCAAGATTGGATAACCGTCAAGGGTGCAAGAACTCACAACTTGAAAAATATTGACGTACAAATACCCAGAGGGAAGTTTGTAGTGATTTCTGGGGTATCTGGCTCTGGTAAATCGAGTTTAGCTTTTGATACCTTATATGCAGAAGGTCAAAGAAGGTATGTTGAGAGCCTTTCATCTTACGCTAGACAATTCATCGGTCAGATGAAAAAGGCAGATTGCGATGGCATTGAAGGGCTATCACCCGCTATATCTATTGATCAAAAACAAGGTAGTCACAACCCCCGTTCTACTGTTGCAACAGTTACTGAAATCCAAGATTATCTCAGATTACTTTGGGCGAGAATAGGAAAACCACATTGTCCTACCTGCGGAGTAGAAGTCGCAAGAAGAACGGTTCAGGAAATAGTTGACGATATTTTATGGAATTTAGAAGAACACACTATCGCCGTTTGGTCACCAGTAATAAGAGCTAGAAAAGGCACACACCAAGATTTATTCAGACAATTAGTAGAACAAGGCTTCCTAAACGGCAAGGTAAATGGTCATGATGCAGAGTTCGAACAACCACCGAATTTGGATAAGAATTTTCGTCATGATGTCGATGTTAGAATTGACCGTTTTGTATGCCGTCGTAAAGCCAGACAAAGACTAACCGAAGCAGTTGAATCATCTCTTCGATTAGGCGGCGGTGCACTTGCGATAGAGAGTTTGAAAGCACCTTCTGTAAATTTGCCCCTACCAAATGGTAGTAAATCAAGAGAACATAGTGCCGGAGAAATTATCTCTTGGTCTGAAGATTTCGCCTGTCCTGAGCACGGGGCATTTATGCCAGAACTATCCCCGAGAGTATTTTCCTTCAATTCACCTTTAGGAGCATGTAGCAGCTGTCAAGGACTTGGAGTTCAGAGGCAATTCAATACAGAGCTAGTGGTAGATTATGAAATGTCAATCGGCAATGGTTGTGTAAGGCCTTGGAAACGCTCTATGTCACCTTCATGGTATAGGAGGTTGCTTGAACAAGTCGCAAATTATTACAGTATACCAACACATGTACCCTTCAAATTACTTTCAGATGATGAACAGGATATCTTACTGTATGGCTCCGGCTCAACCGTAATCAATTTCCACTTTGAATCAGATAACGGTTCTGTGTACAAAATGAATCGTCCATGGGAAGGCATTATCCCGAGGCTTGAGAAAACCTACACTGAAACCTCATCAGATAGAACTAGAAATCGTTTGATTAATTGCATGACTGATTTACCTTGTTCTGACTGTAACGGTGAAAAGCTCAATGCCGCAGCAAGGCATGTAACCGTTGGAGGAATCAGACTTCCAGAGGTGTCTTCCTGCTCCATTCATGATAGTTTGGAATTAGTTAGAGCATGGCGGCCAGAAAACCAGAATGGACCGCCTGAGATGTATGCAGACCAGTTGGAAATATTAGATGAAAAGAGTTTATTCATTGGCAAAGAGATACTAAAAGAAATAGAAAGCAGACTCGACTTCCTCAATAGTGTTGGGCTGGATTATCTAACCTTGGACCGAAAGGCCAACACACTTTCGGGGGGAGAGAGCCAAAGAATCAGGTTAGCTACGCAGATAGGAAGTAGGCTTACAGGTGTTATGTACGTACTTGATGAACCATCAATAGGATTACATCAACGGGACAATTCTCGTCTTCTTACAACCTTAAGGGAGTTAAGCGATCTAGGTAATACCCTAGTTGTTGTCGAACATGACGAGGATACACTCAGACAAGCAGACTGGTTGTGTGATTTAGGTCCAGGTGCTGGACTAGAAGGAGGAGTTGTAGTTGCCAATGGACCTCCATTAGACGTAATGGAAATCGAGGAATCAGTTACTGGTGCTTACTTAAGCGGGCGGAAAAAAATTGAGACCCCAATCAAAAGAAAGAAACCAACCAAGGATAAAATCAAAATCAAGGGGGCTAAACACAATAATTTACAATCGATTAATGTTGAGTTTCCACTAGGTTGTATGACAGCCGTAACTGGGGTTTCTGGCTCCGGGAAATCTTCTCTTGTTTCAGGTATACTAGCACCTTCACTACAAAGAACCCTACATAATGCCGACACTTCACCAGGTAAGCACAAAAGTATTGAGGGAATTGAGAATATTGACAAGACAATAATAATCGACCAATCACCAATTGGCAGAACACCACGTTCAAATCCAGCAACTTACACCAAGGTCTTTGATGAAATAAGAAAATTATTTGCCCAAACAACTCTATCCAAGGAACGAGGCTATACTCCCGGCCACTTCAGTTTCAATGTTAAGGGCGGTAGATGTGAAGCATGTAGTGGAGCAGGCTCAATTAAATTAGAGATGAACTTTTTACCCGATGTCTGGATAACGTGTGATGTTTGTGATGGAAAGCGATACACAAGGGAATGCCTTGAGGTGACATGGAAAGGCAAAACTATTCACGATGTCTTGCAGATGCCAATTGGCGAAGCAGTGAAGTTCTTTGAAAATCATAGAAAAATCCATCGAACCCTAGACACTTTGCGAGCAGTAGGTCTTTCCTATGTCAGACTTGGACAACCTGCCACAACATTATCTGGTGGCGAGGCGCAAAGAGTTAAACTGGCTAGCGAATTGAGGAGGCCTCCGAATAAACATACAGTTTACATCCTCGACGAGCCCACAACTGGCCTAGCACTATCAGATGTTCAAATGCTCATTGACGTATTGTTAGAATTGCGTGGCAAAGGACACACCGTCATCGTTATCGAGCACCATTTAGATGTGGTCAAATGTAGCGACTGGGTCATCGATTTAGGTCCAGAAGGCGGTGACCGAGGGGGTCAGTTAATCGCCAAAGGAACCCCAGAAAAAATCGCCCAAAACGAACATAGTTTCACTGGCAAATATCTTAAAGATATACTTTGACATTCTTCCGTATTGTTCAAAGAGCGTATTCACCGCCATCTATACAACCCAAGTAGGCGGCCCCCCAATGCAAATCACAAGAGTTGAAGCAACACCCAAGTCAGGTGAAGGTCTTAGAGATGTAAGAGGGGACGTGGTTAGGCGTAGACTAAAAGCCGATCACAACCTCGATTTTAGTGAAGTCAGAAGCATAGTGGGTTTCCTAATTAACTCAGATATAGATTTCAACTCCATAGCAGATATTGCTGATGATTTATTTGCCGATCCAATCATCGAATATTCGACAACCAATCAGACATTTCTGCAAACAAAAGCGATCTTTGAAACTGCGCCAGATGTGGTAATTTCGGTCGGTTTCAAACCCGGAGTTACCGATAATCCTGGTAAGGCAGCATTAGATGGTTTCAGAACCATTTTTCCAGAAGCTAGTAAAGACTCAGACATATCCACTTATATTACTTATGCATTTTATGGAGTAAATGGTCAAGCAACACCTAAATTCATCGCATCCAAACTATATAACAGTCTAATCGAAAGAGCGGTAATTTCTGATAATGAAATGTGTAAGGCTGGTAATTGGCCAATGATTGAATATCCTGAAAAACCACCACAGGAATTCAAACAACCAGCGCACATCGACTTAGAAATCAGCGATGATGAACTTATTGAAATCTCAGAAACTGGGCTTTTAGCACTAAACTTAGAAGAAATGAAAACTATTCAAGCGCATTATCGCGACAAAGCAATACAAAAATCACGTAAGGAGGTTGGTATTGTTGAAAATCAACCAACCGATGTTGAGTTAGAGTGTTTAGCACAGACGTGGAGTGAACACTGCAAACACAAAATATTTGCATCAAAAATACACCATAAAGATCTAGAAACAGGAGAGGAATCCATAGTTGATTCAATATTCAAAACTCACATAATGAAACCAACTCATGATATGCAGAAAGAGGTTGATTGGTTACTTTCAGTATTTCATGATAACTCTGGAGTAATCGCCTGGGATGATGAATGGAGCGTTTGTATGAAGGCCGAGACACACAATTCACCTTCGGCATTAGATCCGTATGGTGGTGCAATGACAGGTATTGTTGGAGTAAATCGCGATATATTAGGAACGGGGCTTGGCGCAAGACCTATTGCAAACACCGATGTATTTTGCTTTGGACCGCCGGATTGGGAGGGGGATATACCAGAGAACCTATTTCATCCATCAAGAGTACTCCGTGGAGTTCACTCCGGCGTAAGAGTTGGAGGTAATGAATCCGGAATTCCAACAATAAATGGTGCTATTGTATTCGATCAAAGATATCTCGGTAAGCCGTTAGTATATTGTGGTACGGTTGGATTGATGCCGAGACAACTTCCCGATGGTAGAGAATCTCATATCAAGACTCCAAGCGCTGGCGATGTAGTCTACATGGTGGGCGGAAGAGTTGGTTATGATGGAATACACGGCGCCACATTTTCATCGCTAGAATTAACCGAAGAATCACCCTCAAGCGCGGTACAAATTGGTGACCCAATCACTCAAAAGAAAATGCTAGATATGTTATTAGAAGCAAGAGATGCCGGATTAATTACCTGTATTACCGATAATGGTGCAGGAGGCTTATCGTCTTCGATAGGAGAGATGGCAGAATATACCAACGGCTGCAGAATTGATTTGGCTAAAGTACCACTTAAGCAACCCGGACTGTCCCCCTGGGAAATTTTGGTCTCAGAAAGCCAAGAAAGAATGACTGTGGCAGTTAAACCTACAGATTCAGCAGCCTTTGAAAGTCTCGCACAACTACATGAAGTAGAGGCTACAGCAGTGGCAGAATTCACCTCAACAGGGATTTTTCACGTACAATATGAAGAATCAACTGTAGCATATTTACCGATAGAATTTCTTCATGACGGCGTGCCTCAATTACAACTACAATCAGAATGGTCGACACCTAAACATGAACTATTTATTCCACCAAAAAACATCAATCATAACACAATTCTTCTCGATTTACTAGCAAGGCCGAACATTGCGAGCAAGGAAACCTGGGTCCGTCAATACGACCATGAAGTGATTGCACAAACTGCAGTAAAGCCGTTTGTCGGAGTTGAAAGAGACGGCCCAGCGGATGCCGGAGTAATTGCTCCAATACACGGCAATTCACGAGGTCTGGTTATTTCTTGCGGAATCGCGCCGAGATATTCAGATATTGATGCAGGTGCAATGGCTGCAGCGGCAATTGATGAGGCGGTAAGAAATGCGGTATGCGTTGGCGTGAACGTCAACAAAATTGCAGGGCTGGATAATTTCTGTTGGCCAGACCCAATTCAATCAGAAAAAACACCGGATGGTAAATTCAAACTCGCCCAATTAGTACGAGCGAACAGGGAACTTGAGAGAATCTGTCGAGCGTACAGATTACCATGTGTCAGCGGTAAAGATTCCATGAAAAACGATTACGGAAAGGGCGCTAACAAGATATCAATTCCACCGACCTTACTGTTCTCCGTGTTTGGCGACCATCCTGATGTTAGAAATACAGCAACTAGTGATTTCAAATATGCTGGCGACAGAATATATCTCATTGGCAAATCATATAATGAGCTCGGAGCATCTGAAGTGTCCTTTATGCTCAAAGAAAATGCTGTTTGTGAAGGCATAGGTGGAGCAGTTCCAAGCCTCGAAAGACCCGAGGAATTGTTCAAATCATATTCCGCATTAAGTACAGCAATAAATTCTGGACTGATCAAGACCGCTCATGATTGTTCTGAAGGCGGTCTTGGAGTGGCTATTGCTGAGATGTGTATAGGAGGCAGAATTGGTGCTAACATAGACTTGGATGGCACAGGTGACGAATCTCTATGGGCACGCCTGTGGGGCGAATCTCTTGGTAGAATCATTATCGCAGTATCACCAGAAAACGAGCATAAATTCCTTGAGATTATGTCAGGCAATATCACAACTTATCTTGGAGTGGTTACAGAATCAAAACTACTGAGTATTTCCGACGGCTATGAAGAGATAATATCAACAGATGTCCAGCAACTGGTTAATTCTTGGCAAGGAACTCTAGATATGACAGGTGGTGAAATATGATGTATGCTCCAAAAGTAGCCGTTTTATTTGGGTTTGGAATAAACTGTGACCATGAGACTGCAGCCGTTTTTGAAATGGTAGGCGGCAAATCAACTAGAGTACATCTAAACTCATTCATTACAGGGCTAGATAGCTTATCAAATTATGATATACTTGCAGTACCAGGAGGTTTTTCTTTCGGCGACCATCTTGGTAGCGGGAGATTAATGGGCAATCGAATGCGTTTTTCACTTAGGGATGAATTGAGTAATTTTATTCGTCAAGGNAAACCAATAATCGGTATATGTAATGGGTTTCAAGTGTTAGTAAAAACAGGTTTACTCCCAGGCCCTGATGGTAATGAACCTGACTTTATCCAGCGAGCTAGTCTCACACTAAACGATTCTGGGAGATATGAGGATCGATGGGTNACATTAGAATTCAATCAAAATAGTAANTGTATTTGGACTAAAGGAATGGATAAAATAGATTGTCCGGTAAGACACGGCGAAGGTAAGTATGTTATGCCGAATCGAGAAAGTTTGAATCAACTTTCAGAAAACAATCAAATCGCGGTGCGCTATATTGACCCAGACCACCATCAAAATACGAATCAAAATGAGGTTTTGCCATTCCCCAAATCTCCCAATGGTAGCATGATGAATATTGCCGGCATTTCCGATAAAACCGGNTTAGTATTCGGTTTAATGCCACANCCAGAAGCGATTTACGCACAATGGCTTCATCCTGATTTTGCTAGAGGAGGGGCNCCGGAGTCTAGTACAGACTTAAGCTGGGAAGGGCAAGGCTTGCAAATTTTTAGGAACGCGGTTGAATATGTCAAATCGATGACTGATTGATATGACATATAACCGTAGAATTGTTGCTATAGATTCACTTAGAGGTTTAGCAGTTTTATTGATGGTAATGGTTCACGCAGCCGCCACCTGGAACCCATATCAAGAGGTTCAAACAACATGGTTTGCTTACCTGATAGCAGGACTTGGTGGTTTAGCCGCACCACTATTTGTGACAATTTTTGGATGGGGGCTGGTCAAATCACAATCAGCGTTAAAAAATAATTTCATTAAGGCGGCAATTCTCTTATTTTTACAAATCATAGTAAATATTTCTTCACCTCACTTGTATAAAACATTCACACCTGGAATTTTGTCATTATTCGCTATACTAATTATCGCTAAACCAATAATTGTTAAACTATCCTCTAATGTGCGGAATGTTACCTTTTTTTGCTCCGTAATAGTGGTTCTATACCTAATAAACGAGTATTTGTTAGGCTTCCAAGGTTCAAATGATTGGGACAACAGAATAAATACTGATAGCACAATTGCTTTTGCATCGCACTTGGCATTAACCGGAACATATCCACTATTTCCATGGATTATTTATGCAGTAGTTGGTGCATTCCTTGGAAGTTATATTAAAGGGGGAAAAAAAACACTTCCAAGGAATAACACCACATTTTTGCTGATAATTATAGGAGCCTGCTATTGTTTGGCTTCACTAATTATATCGAGTATTGAGGGAAGTACATGGGCTCACCCAACCAAGGGAGATCACTTGAACTTCTTCCCGCCGAATTTTGGATTCATTGTCGGTTCATTGACAGGGGTGTTGATATTGTGGTTGATTATTCAAGAATTGAATATAACAATATTTGCGGCAGCCGGAAGAATCTCTCTAACCATCTATGTTATTCATTTTATTCCGTTAACTCTAATGTCTGATTATGACAATACAATGAGTTGGACGGTAATGGAAGCGAGCCAGGCGGTGGCATTATTTACCATCGCCTGGCTCATCTTCGCATTCGTTTGGAACAGGCTTCAATGGCTAACCATTGAATACCTTGTTCGCAAACTATCTATTTCGTAATCACTCTTCAGAGCCGGACGCCTTGGTATCCATTGTTGCAGCATACCAGACCATCATACCAAAAGCGGTCTTGTTGATGACGTCTGCAATGTTGTAAAGGATGTTCAAGAACTCGATGTCGGATGCGCCACCACGCTCTCCCATAATGAAACCGATTGGGTAGATGATCCAGCCAGCGGTTAAGATAACAGCCATGGCTTTGAAGGCGAATTGTGTACCTTCGCTTGCACCACTAACACTCTCTTTTGCTTCACCAGCCCATACTTCGTAGATGATGTACAACCATGCGGCGACACCAACAGCGAATAATGGCCAGGTTGCCCCGTCAGCAAATTCGTCGGATTCTGCTAGGAAACCAGCAACCAGCATTACAATGGAAGCTCCGAAGAGTCTCCAGAATAGTGCAGCAGTTGCAGCACCAATTGCCGCTAGAATTAGGTAGAATTCAGCTACTTGTAGTGGCACAGTAATCAACCAGTCAATGTATCGCATGACTAGCGGGGAAGTTTCGAATGCCTCCCAGTGCTTCCTCATGTAGGTGTAGTGGTACCATGCAACACCAGTTACTAGTGCTGCAACGGTCATTGATGTTCGCCACTTAGGCGCTACATTTTGGCGCTCTAGCATGAAGAAAACGGTAGATGCAAGCATCATTGCAGTTGCAAGCCAAAAAGACACGGCGACCATATCGGTCTCATCCATGTATCCGTCTCCAACTATGTTGTTNGCGCTAACGTTTCCTAATGCCAAAAGGCCGAGGGTTCCGATCAAAAGCAGGCTCGATGTTCTCTTCAAGTTTGATTTAAACATATTTCTCAGATGCGGGTTTTTTAATTGAGTATATAAAAGAGTGTTAAGATTTATAATACATCTATGCGTTTTTGCTACTTTTGCCCGGTTTGCACCTTCCATAATCTGCTGTAAATCTCACCACGATTTACCAATTCATCATGACTGCCGGTTTCAACAATAGCTCCCGCATCCATGACAAGTATTGTATCACAATTCCTTATCGTTGATAATCGGTGGGCGATAATTACTGTTGTTCGATTTTTTGAGACATAATCTATTGATCGTTGCAATGAAGCCTCCGTCTCATTGTCAACTGCAGAGGTGGCCTCATCCAATATTAACAGGGGCGCATCCTTCAGCACAGCCCGAGCGATTGCTAAACGCTGCCGCTGACCTCCAGATAAACGGTACCCTCCCTCACCAACCATGGTTTGCCATTGGTCAGGCAAACCGGTGATGAATTCGGCTATCTCGGCGATTTTTGCAGCTTCATACACTTCGTTGTCCGATGCATTTGGATTACCATATCGTATATTTTCTAGAATTGAGGTTGGAAAGAGCGTGATGTGTTGTTCAACCAATGCTATTGATGAGCGCAGGTGTTTGAGTGACCAATTATTGGTTGCTTCATCACACCAAGTTATTGTTCCGGAATCTGGTTGCGCAAATCTCAGAATAAGCCTAGTTAGTGTGGTTTTTCCAGCGCCTGTAGACCCAACAATTCCTGTAGTCTTACCAGCGGCTAGATTTAATGATAAGTCAGTAAATGTATTCTCTCTACCACGATAGGCAAATGAAACATTGTTGAAGCTAATATCACTGGTTTTGACCAATTCAGGCTCCGGAGTATAATCCCCCTCTTTAATTTCTATTTCCGAGGTTAACACATCTAGTACTCTGGTTGATGATGCCATTGCTCGTTGGTATAAGTCGAAAGTTTCTCCCAATCTAGTCAGGGGCCATAGCAATCTCTGAGTCATGAATACCAGTATTGAGTATGCCCCTACTGCTAAAGTACCTTCCAGCGTGTACCAGCCCCCTAGTAATAATGTTGCGGTAAAACCGCATAATATTGCCATTCTAATTAGCGGGGTGAAGGCTGCAGACAAACGTATTGCCTTACGATTTGCTTCTCGATAATCATCGCTTAAACTCCTTACTCTTGCAACTTCAATCTCTTCTGAGGTAAACGATTGGATGGTCGACATACCAGATAGATCATTCTCTAGCAACGCATTCATTTTTCCAGCAGCATTTCTAACTTCTGCATATTTTGGCTCAAGACTACGTTGATACCTAAATGAGCCCCAAACAATTACTGGTATGGGAATTATTGCTAGCATTGCGACTTCCCAAGAAATGAATAGAAACACCGCACCAACAACGATTACCGTTGTTGAAACCTGAAGTAAGTCATTAGCGCCTTTATCGAGAAATCGTTCTAATTGATTGACATCATCGTTTAATATTGCCAATATATCGCCCTTCTGCCGTTCATCAAACCATCCCATGCCCTGTTTTTGGACGTGATTAAAAGTATCTAATCGTAATTCATGCTGAACGGTTTGAGCTAGATTACGCCACAATACGCCATAAAAATATTCAAACAGGGATTCAAGCCCCCAGATCGCAAAAGTAAGAATCGACAACAAAATCAATTGGTTCCAAGGGTTCTCGTACCCGAGACCAGCAAGAAAGGAATCTTCTCGCAGAACTACCACATCCACAGCCAAACCGATCAATAGAGGCGGAGCTAAATCGAAAATTTTGTTGGTTACTGAACATAATGAAGCTAGACGAATAGTCCCCTTATGACTCTTCATGTGAGATAGTAGTCTTCTAAGAGGGGCGCCTTCGCTCATAACTACACCAAACGGTACTCATTGATAACTATGTGATTTAGTCCTTAATCGAATATATCTCCGCAATAAATATGCGTCGTAGGTTAGAGCCTACAACGATTGGCATGCGGCGCGATGATGGTACAATATTGTCTTATGTCAAGAATACCAAGGGTAAAACTAGGCACATCACCCTAATCGATCCCGATAAGCAAACTCCAGACATTGCCTCAGATAGAGCATGCGTTGCGGTCGAGGCGGGCTCGGCAATGATATTTGTCGGCGGATCTACCGATACTCCTGATGAGATAGTCCATTCAACATGTGTAGCAATTCAAGAAGGTCTCGAGTTGCGAGCCTTTGCCGCCAGCCAATCTCCAGACGGTGATGAAGACAAATGGAAGATACCAGTGGTGTTATTTCCCGGAGGCTCTCACGCACTTTCACCAGCAGCTGATGCAATAACCTTCATGATGCTAATGAATTCAACAGACCGCAGATTTCTTGTTGGAGAACAACTTAGAGGGGCTCCATACTTAGATAAATTCGGCGTCGATGCGCTACCAACTGGTTATCTTGTCTGTCATCCTGGTGGTAAAGTGGGTGAGGTTGGCAGTGCAGATTTATTGATGCCAGACGATGTAGATCTAGTAAAAGCATATTCATTAACAGCGGCAATGTATGGTTTTAGTCTATTATATTTAGAGGCTGGAAGTGGAGCAGACATGCCAGTCAATCCGGAGTTAATAGCCTCAGCTCGAACCACAGAAGGGCTAACCATAATTGTCGGTGGCGGTATTCGAACCCCCGAGCAAGCTAAATTAGCCTCCAGTTCCGGTGCAGATTGGATTGTTACGGGCACATTGACTGAAGATGCTACAGATTTAGACGATTTAGCCAACAAAATATCAACCATTTGCTCAATACTAGATAACTAATTTTTTATTGCCGATTAAAGTGATTAAGCCATGGCGAAATTATTGGCTGGAGCCAACGCTCCTAATATCGCGCTGCCAGCAACAGATGGAAGCACATTCAAGATGACTGATTATCTAGGCAAGAGAGTAATTCTAACTTTTTTTAGATTTTCGACATGTCCATTCTGCAACATCAGAATTAACCGAATAATCAAGCGCTGGAATGAGTTTTCCGAAGACACGGTTATGGTGGGCGTCTTTGATGCCAAAATTGGAGAACTNACCAAACGCATGAAAAAACATAATGCTCCATTCACTATAGTCGCTGATGAATCTTACGAGCATTTCGAAAGGAATTCTGTCGTAAAGTCATTTGGCCGGTTCTTAATCGGCGCCCTAAGATCGCCTCTTACTTTTATGCAAGCAACTTTCAAAGGATATTTTCCACTGACGCTATCGCTCGGCAAATTATCGATAATACCGGTAGATATTTTGATTGACGAGCAAGGCAAAGTCGTGAAAGCACATTATTGTAAAGATACGGCGGACCATTTATCGATAGACGAATTGATTAGCTTTTCAAAGGGTAATTAATCTTCATCCTCAAAAATTACCGGGTCACCACTACCACCGGGTGCAGCAGGTCGATTTGTGTCTACCTCCATACCCGGCTCGATAACGGTTTCTTCGACATCAAGATCAACCCTGCCGCCATCAGCTAAGTTTGCCATATCACCTAAATCAGGAGTTGATAATTTTCTTTCGATGTCGGGAGAATTAGAATAGATTTCACGTTTCATTTCACGTTCATCATGACCTCTAACTAAAGAGAGAGAATCGGCAAACACCCTTCCGACAACTTCCCTTGTACGCTCTCCCCGGCGAACAGAGTCTAACTCGTTAGACATGGTTTCTCTTATGCCCTCTAACTCTCTTAATTCAGCGGTTCTGTCTTGTAATGCAGATTCTAAGTCGCTCATAGTGAGCGACATTTGCTGAATTCTTTCATCCCTTTCAAAGACATCACTATGCAACCGTCTTTCGCGCCTTCTAAGCGACTCATATTCGCGATTTCTTTCTAAGAGCCTTCGTTTCAACTCTTCAATTTGTTCTACTAAGTAATCATGTTCAGCAGAAACGGAACGTGGACCTTGCATAACTCTCTCCAATTGTTCTTCCAGTTCAGTCAATCGATTATCGCGAGCATCTAGCAGGCCTCGTAATCGATCGGCAATATCTCTAAGCCTTTGCCGTTCTTCTTCTAAAGCTTTATTGGCTGATAATTCCACTTCGTACTGCTTAGTCATATTATCAACTTGTGATTTTAAGCTTCTCACCTCATCAGCGGTAACCGAAGTCAGTCCAGCATCAGCCGCCCGTTCAAGAGCTTCAACCATCTGCGCAACTCTGCCTTCCATTTCACCAATGACCTCATCTTGTTCAGAGGTTAGCGACTTCAAAGCGACAACCTCATCTTCAAGCCGCACCCTTTCTTCATTTGATAGAGAGGACTGTTGTGCGGCCAAATCTTGTCTAGCATCTGATAATAAGCGCTCTAGGTGAACCATCTGACTTCGACGCTCTTCCAGCTCGACTTCTAAATCATTCATTCTAGCAATTTCAGGAGCAACCATATCTTCTCTTTCTGCTAAATCAAGTTCTAGCACGCGAAGCCGCTGTTTTACCGAGACCATCTCATCATTTCTTTTGGCTAATTCATCCCATGCAATAAGAACCTCTTCGACTAACTGTTCCACTGGATATCCCTGTAACATTCCTTCCAGCGCAGCCCGTTCTTCTGAAGAGTTGTCACCAACACGTTTTATCCCGCTGGGCGACGAGGAGCCGACTGTCATACGACGCCTATCGGTAATCAACCACTCTTGAACTTTCCCAATCATTTTGGGCTAAAAAGGCCGTATTCTCGACCAAATTAAAAAAACCACAAACAGGTTCAGTTAATAGAAGTGTACATATCATCCGGCATTTCGCCAGCAAGTTTTAGTGCACCGTTTGCAACACTGTTGATGGCATCTTCTACACACCATACATTAACATCTCCAATATCAGATATTTCTTCTGCCATTCGTGCTGCGACTCCATCTATTAGTGAACCGCCGCCAGATAGAATGATGTTATTTCTTAACACAGGTTGATATTCAGGATCGGCCGTGGCAACAATCTTCTTTATGGCGTTTGCAATAAGCGGGATTATTGATTCACAAGCTTCAACGATCAAGTCACCGATATCGACTACCTGCTTCTTTCCCTCTACAGATAACTCAACCATAACTTCTTTGACATCTTTTCCAACATATGATGAAGCCTCTTTCCAACGCCTTACCATGTCCTTAGTTACTTGAGCACCAGTGTACTTCTTCTGAACCAATTCCATCAGCCCCAAATCTAACCAATCACCTGCTTCTTGAATGGTAATTTGGTCTTCATCAGAGGGGAAGGTCCCATGGATACGAGCAATATCAGTCGTACCAGCACCAATATCAACAACAATTGAACCGGCAATTTCTTCGATACCGTAAGCGGTAGCAAAAGGCTCTGTTACAACCATAATTGCGTTTACTTGACCTCTTAATGTTGCAACTAAGTTTGACTTGTCGGTGAATGAAACGTGACTTGGCGAGCATATAACGCCAAAAACCTCATCGTATTCTTCAGGGTCAACGGTTTCTAGAAGATGTGAAACGAATGCTTTAGCAGCAGCTAGATTTGCTTCATCGTCTTGTGCAACACCAGCGGCCATTGGTCGGTACAGGTTACAGGCTAACTTATTCTTCAAAGCATCATTGCCAAATAACACATCTCTTCCAAGGAAGTTTCTTGCTACAGGGTCTTTCGGTCTTCCTACAATAGTCTCGATTGTGTGGCTTGCACCAGCACTTGATGAGATAGTAGATTGGTATGTTCCTAGGTCAATTCCAACATAAAGGCGGTCACTCATTTTTTTCACCATCCCCCGGGGGATATCTGAGCCAATACGACATTGAACTTCAAGGTTGACCTTGTCTTAATTACCTTAAATCGTCTACCGAGAGAACAGAAATGAGCCACAGTCACTCGTTTTCACTCAAATTTACTGGTTTTGATGATAAAAACGGTTCGTTATCCTCAGAACGATCGTTTTCTCTGACTACAGACCACAATTTACTCAGTAATATCATAATGGAAAATATTGTGACAAAACCCCAACCAATTGTGCGGGAAAAATTTGCCGAACCCTGGTTGTCAGAATCGATAGTAGAATCATAATTTATGCTATCAGGAGTCGAGAAGTAAATTTGAGAATCTAGATATATAATTTGATTATTACCCTCAGGCGATGCATTTAGACTCTGAGCAAAGAACTGTATGTGCAAGCCATACCCAGTAACGTCGAAGATAGGTAAATCGTTATCAATGTCCCAAGTACATTTGTGAGTATTTTCAACCACAACGACTTCTTGAGCACTACAAGTGGCAATTGGGAAGAAAGAATTGTTGTTGGTTTGATTTATCATTATCCTAGATCCGGTGAGGTATGGGTCAAAGTCATTGTCATTTACCTCCCAATTTACTTCAATAATAGAATGCCACACGCCATCATTTAACCCGAAAATTCCCTTTTCTCTTATCGAAATAGGGGAATCAACGGGCCTGCAACCAACATCATTTACAGGATAACGTTCGTCGATAACTTCGGTCTCACATAAGTCAACATTATCTCCAATTCCATCACTATCATAATCGTCTATACACCCATCTAAATTATTATCAAACCCTTCAGCATTCGAATCCGGACAATCATCATATTCGTCAATGACGCCATCGCTATCTCGATCATCAGGGCAACCATTCATATCCAAATCAAAAGATTGAGCATGCTGATTAGGACACATATCTAGGACATTCGGCAACCCGTCGCCATCCGAATCTTCCCAATTTATCGAATCTCTAATAACCCCTTTTGCAGCAAGTGCAAATCCAACCCTGTTGCCGTCGACGCCCACGGTTCCGGGACTATTTCCTGGAGAGATGTAGCCGCCGTGGACAGTAACGTCTAACCATTCGATTCCTACTAAATCTTCTAATTGGATTTTTACCGCAACGCTTGTCTCATTCGATTGCTCAACTTCAGATAAGACAAAATTTCCATAGTCAAATAATGAAGAATATCCATCAGGGTCGTAAACCCCTCCAACAGCGGTGTAACCATTCGACATATTCACCGTCAATCGCAAATCATCAATCATAAAAGGCTCAGGTTTTGCGGGGAAAGATAACACAATTTCAAAATCTTCATTTTGACTCGGAACTAGGCGTTTTGTCCAATCTTCACCAGTCTTCAGAAACGGCCCAACAGCACCCTGTCCATTCCACGGGCTTTCAATAATGTCATTTGAAGCACTAGATGCTATTCGTTGGGCTAACCACTCAACGGTATCAAACTCAGCACGATAACTATCATGAATCCATATATTTCCAGTCGGAGTTAGGCTTTCTTGACCTAGTGATTGCTCAAGCAATTGGAAATCTATTAACTCTTCAAGCGAGAGAACGCCCCAACCCGATTCATTATTTCTCAAAAAATAATTATTTTCAGTGACAACGTCATTTGTTGCTATAACCATTAACGATCTTAACAATGAGCCTGAAGGAGTAAAACCATCACCCAAACTAATATCATGATTTGGCAGAGATGACCAAGAAGGTTTGAGGTCTGATAAATTGTACACATTTACTGGTTCATTAGCAGATATTATCCACCCTTGCTCAACCATTTGTTGGATAACCCCAGCGAACGAAGCGGCTATCGGGGTGGCCATACTTGTACCGCTAGACGACCGAAGTTCATCGTTCATTGAATCATCTATACCATCAGCTTTAGCAGAACTTATTGAAACCCCGGGCGCAAGAGCAAAAATCCCATACGTTCCCAATTCCGTAGGCCCGATAGATGATGACGGCCAAATTTCCGGATTTGCTGCTTTTGTTGATGCACCAATGGCAACAACATTACGGCCATTAGATGGTTCTAACAACTGCCCACCCGTATTGCCGGGCGCTATGAAGGATAGCGACCAAGGGTATTCTATTGCCCATAAGTCAAAATCCGCAGACCTGTCTGTGTAGGCAGTAGTGTCATCTCCCCAAGAATTTGAGTGAATGACTCCTCCCGCAAGGGAATGTTCAACCAGTAGATCGGTAATATTATCTGGAGGAATCCAACCATCTGCCGAGACGATGTCCTGGAAAACTAGTTGCGCTCCGTAAGCCATAGTAGTGCCATTTTGTGGCTCCATATCGTTCACATAATCATACACATCATGACAAACAAGCGAGCCGGCGACATGGGTTCCGTGTCGATAATCCATTTCTCCTGGGTTATCTCCTCCATCAAGGCTTACGTTATTAATCAAGACTTTACGATGTTGATCACCAATATCGCCTACTGATGAACTACCATTTCGAAAACAGGCATGGTCGACGTCAAGGCCACTATCGGCAACTCCAAGCACGACACCACCACCATTCAATCCAAATTCCCAATGGCTTTGAGTTGTTATGTCTCCATCGCCCATGTAAGCAGAAGCGACTAGGTTGCGCGCATTGGTCGGTAATACCGGTTCGACCCACAAAATACCAGGTATTTGGACGAGTAAATCCAATGCAAGAGGCTTGTCGAGAATTGCTTTGTGGGGTATTGGGCTGTACTGCCACAAATCCATGTCAGAAATAGTGATACCAATTTTTCGCAAATCCATCATGATTTGCCCATATGCATTATCTGGTAAGCGCGGCTCAAACAGGATTTTTATTTTTTCAAACCCCTCATCACTAATGCCAAAATCGGATTTCCAGATAGCAAAATCCGAATCTACAGCAGACCAATTGCTACTTTTATTGAAATCATCGGTTTGCCAGATCAGCAACCTTTCTTTGTCTATTGTTCTAATTGGATGGCCTCCAGCATCTATCACCTCTTGCCATTGTCCAGAATTCCATTCTCCATCTCGAGAATAAATAACAGATTCATACCACCTTTCAAAATTATTATTGTCATCAAATACCGGCGGCGATGACAAACCACTTGTCAGCGGGACAAACGCTATTATGACGCACAGAAATATACCCCGCATGAACCACCTCAAACCATCAATATTAGTCAATCTCTCGCATGAAATCTCATATTTTGACGCGACGGGAAGTTTAAACCACCCATGCAAGTCGGCGTTTCGATGAAGGCATATCGAGTATCCGGAATGGCACCATTTGGTAGCGTTAGAAACAAGTTTACCCTTGACTTTCCCGCAGAATCCAAAGAAGCCGCTAAGAATATGACTTACTCTATATTAGGNTCTAGACACAAAGCTAAACGCCGCACTATAAAAATAGATACAGTGAAAGAAATAGATCCAAGAACCTCTAATGAGCCTAGAATTCTTCACGCCTTTAGAGAACAGATTGAATTGGCTGGCGGGACAACTGCCCCTGGTACCGAAGAAGAGTAGCCGACGCCTTTTTTTAATCCACCTCTGCTCACGGGTTGAAAGACATGGCTGACCGCAGTGAATTACAAAACAAGGCAAGAATAGTCGAAAGCCACCGTCAACATTTGGAAGAACTCCAACGTCGTATGAATCAAGTTACTAACGTCATCAACGAGCATCAGATAACGGAAGAAATTTTATCAAGATTAGTAACTATGTGCAGATCTGGCGAAGCTAATGCCCACATATCGATTGGCGCGGGGGTAACACTGAATTTCCGCCATCATGAAACAGGGGAAGGCACGGCAATAGTTGACCTTGGAGCGGGAATTTTTGGCGAGCGAAAGTGGAGCGATGTAATTGAATTGCTAACAGCGAGGAGAGAAGAATTTAATGATTTGCACGAGACTTTACTGAAACAAGCTAGTGCAATAGAAGAAAAGCTGGGCAAACTAGCCCAGGAATTCAATGAGGCGGCAGAAAAGTTACAATTAGAAACCAACCCTCAAGGCCAACAAGAAACAGAACAAACCCCAGCGCCAAGCGCTGAAAACAAAACAAAACCCAAACCCCGCCGACGCGGCGGAATGTTTGGCAATGAACTTACATTGGATGACTGAGGGGAAAATATGGGACTATTCGATAGATTCAAACGTCGAGTAAAAGAGGTTTCAGATGAAGTTGATACTGATGATTTAACCGTGGAAGAAGATTCAACTGAAGGACAACAACTCGCCGCCCATAAACGCCAACAAAAACCGGCATTACAAGACAATCTTGCTCAAAACCCCAATGATGTCAACGACTTTGAAATTGACACCGATGATGACGACTGGGAAATTTTTGATGAAGGCGGCGAGGGAGCGGCCCAGCAGAAAAATGATCCTAATGATGATTGGGAAGAATTTGACGACGATAATGATCATTTCCCTCAGCAACTAACACGCAAGGAAAAAAAACGCCTGCAGAAGGAGCAAAGGCAGTTGGAAAAGGCAAAAAGAGCCTACGAAAAATCTATGAAAAAGCGTGGCGCAAAAGAAGTTGCTAGGCCAGCAGGGTCAAAAGTAGACCTGTCAATGATGCGAACGACAACCGGTAGAAAATTAGTACAAGTTGCCCAAGCGCCAAAAGGCTCGGTAAAATCTGCAAGTATTGAAACTGAAACGGGCTCGACTATAGAAGTAGAGCTTGGTGGCGGTGTAGTTGAGACAGGCGGGAAGTTGATTAAATCAAGTACAGCATTGGACGACCTAATGGAAGAACTTGAATGGGTATTACTGGAATCTGATATTTCAAGCGATGCTGTTACGACAGTAATTGACACTCTTAGACAAAATTTGATTGGTTCTAGATTACGCAAGGGAGCGGACTTGTCAAAAGTTGTAGAAGCGGCGCTTAAAAGGTCACTTAGAAATATTCTGCAAGCAGGATATTGGGATTTTGATGCATCCGTGCAAGCATTCATCGATGCGAAAGACAAGCCTGTAGTAATCATGCTTGTTGGCGTCAACGGTACTGGGAAAACCACTACTGCTGCCAAACTTGCTAAACGATTACAGAATAACGGTCTATCTGTGATTGCAGCGGCTGGAGATACATTTAGAGCAGGAGCAATCCAGCAATTGGAAGCACACTGTGAGAATCTAGGGATTAGATGCATTTCTAGCCAACGAGGCGGGGACACAGCCGCGATTGCTCGGGATGCAATAGAATCAGCNCAGGCTAAAGGAATAGATGTGGTATTGGTCGATACTGCGGGGAGAATGCAAAATAAATCTAATCTGATGAACGAATTGAATAAGGTTAGAAGAGTTGCAAACCCACACCTAACTTTGTTCGTCGGGGATTCACTCGCTGGTAACGATGCAGTAGACCAGGCAAGAATGTTTCAAGAGATAATGCAATTTGACGGGGCCGTACTAACAAAACTGGATACTGATGCTAAGGGTGGAGCAGGACTTTCGATTGCTTTTGCTACCGGCAGACCTATTGTTTTTGCCGGAGTCGGCCAAGGCTATGATGATTTGAAACAATTCGACCCAGACTGGCTGCTTGACCAGTTGTTCGAATAAATGGCCGATCGCTTCCAGCTTACGATTTATTTTGTTTCCTACCAACAACCGCAGCAGCAAAAGCAATAGTAATTATTGACGCAACCATTCCAGCAAATGGGGTAATCACATCTTTTTCTTCTTCTACTGTGACTGATTCATTCCAAGACTGCAAGGTTCCATCAGCATCTTTGTAACTGTAATCAATTCGCCAATTTCCGCTTTCATTCATAGTAAATTTATCATTATAATTACCCTCTTTGTCAACCATTACAGAATTAGCGTAACTTAGACCACTAGGGCTAACATAGACGATTTCTAAGGATGTATCCTGTGAACCTAAGGTTGGTAATCTGCCCGAAGCAACAAAATCATTGCCAAAATCGATAGAACCCCGGGTACCAATTCCCGTGTCTAAATTTATATCACCAATATTTAGTTCCATCATGGGTTGGACAGGAACAGCCTCAACNTGCCCCCACGCAGTTCTGTGGAACGTATCACCTCCATAATAGACTTGTACATCCCACAATCCTCCAGTAGTCACCACATTTTCGTCAGCCATACCCGACAACGCGATGTCGGTATAAAACTCACCATTATTGATGTTTACTGAGGTACTCGTCACATATTTAGTCTGGTCGGGCGAGGTCAGAATTATTGATATCCTATCATTTTCATAAAATGTTCTATCTATGCCATCTGCACCGTAAGGAGTTAGGCTTCCAAAAACATTTACAACACCTGGCGTCTGCGAGGTTACAACAGTATCTACCATCACTCTATCGACCGTATTGATTTGATTTGTCGTCCCACCAATCATATACATGTGACCATGGTCAGAATATTCCTTATCAATATCATCCTTAAACACAATCATTGAAAAATCAATATTCTCAGTCATCCCCAATGGATATTCCTCATTAGGGGTTATAGTCCAATCAACCGACATTGCTTGTCCAGCCACTAAATCGCCACCGTCCCAAGAAAGACTATTCGTCCAACCTTGTGGCAACCCATTGGTTTGTAAAATTACTTTTACATCTTGGTCAAATGGGTTTTTCAAACTGAAACTTCCCCTCAATGGGTGGTAAGGGCTACTAGGACTGGTTTGAAACGAATTTAAATTTTCTTGAGCGTCGTTATTAGATAAAGTTGGTTCGTCTCCTACAGGCTCTACAACTACTCTAATACAAGAATGAATTGCGTGTGTTTGATTGGTACTTGTGTCAATATGTGAGTCATCAGGGAAATCACTTGATTCCGGAGTCCATTCTATGTAGGCAACCAACGGTTTATTGCTCTTCAATTCATTATTGACGTTAGATTCCTCAGGGAAGTCTCCAAAGTCTAAACATTTTCCATTGCCGGTTTGCTGAGATATTGAAGCTGCATCATTTCCGCAGACAATCCTTCCAATAGTAGTCCAAGAATCTGCTAGATCTCCTCCTGCAGTAGGCTTTTTCCATTGAAATAAAATCTTCACCATACCATTACCTAGGGTTGTTTCGCCGTTGTTAGAAATTTTAACGTAAAACCGATTCACTTCATCAATCCAAGGCATATCACCCCTTCCTGTGGGTAATTCCTTATCTGCAGGAACGTGCCATTTGTATTGCTGAGCATAAGTGGTCCCATTCATGCCATCCCAATCAGCATTTGCATCCCCATCAACATCATTGTTATTCAATCGACTATCTATCCAGATGTCAATGGTTTCCCATGGACCTGGCTCTCCCGGGGGCTGCCCCCAATCACTAATGTGGATATCGGCAGGCGAGGCGCCCGTGGGGTTATACGTTACCTTTACTTCTGCTGAGTGACCAACCGCATCAACAGCTAACACCTCAATTTTTAGTCCATAGTCCAAATCCTCAAAGATTTCTCCATCTGACCAAGCAGCATATTTTAGGTGTGTAGTTGATGGAGGAGACATCACTGAAACCGCATCGCCAGTTCCAGTATCGCCCCATACTAAATCCTCTGCAGGATTGTATCCTGACCATTCATTTACCCGATAAATCATTACCCCTTCACTAGGTATCGGTTTTGCATTATCAAAACTNGTTTCGAATCTTGCCTCAACTAAATAATACAGAGAACCATCGCTACTGATTGGAATTTTCAAAACTTGATCATTAAACCCGGCGGGCAAAGCATCAGGGTCATCATTTAAGTCAGTTATTTGGTAAGTCGCCATACCCGGGCCAACGACAGTAAAATCTGTAACACTGTCCATTGATTGGAGGCCCTTGTCGACGCCATCCCATGTTTCATCTTCTAAAGCACGCGTCCACGAACTTGGCATGACGGGGTATGCACAACTTGAACCCATAACATCATGACAATGGGCATAATTATAAGCAAGGTGAGGTAATCCAACAGAATGCCCAATTTCATGCGCCCATCGACCCCAAACAGCCACATCACTCTGTGCACTATTGCTATAGTATTCTCCTAACCAGGTAATCGATTTGTCCCAAGTATCCACAAAGTCTGAACTTTGACTGAACGCTTCAAAGTCTCCATCATCATCAGTATCTTGTAAATCTGCTAAAGGAATTAAACCATAATTATTCGGGTGACTACTACAGCCGTTGTTACTGCCAGAATGAACCAATACAATGCCATCATAACTAGAGAGTCTAACGCCGCTATCATAAGCTGCAATTATTGTATCTGACATTATATCATCGTTATTTGTACACCCTGTAAAGTCATCATAATCTGCCTTAGAAGGGCTAGAGTCCCCTGTACCGTCTGCATTAGATCTATTTATCGGTCGATAAGCGTCTTCTCCAGTCGGAAAAACATCAAAATTAACCGTAGTTCCACCGTATGTTGCATCATTAAAAAAACCTCTAACTTCGGCAAAAAGGTTTACCACTTCTGCGCGTGTTTTTGTTGCACTTTCATCCGAGAAATCGACCCTCAACACCGCATAATCTCTTGTCTGCGATAAAGCAAAATTGGGGTCATAACCATCATTTAAGTGATGCTCAAGGTAAGAATAATCGATTTTATTTGTTGCTTCTTTTTCTTCACCACTAACATTTCTATCATTAGATATCGATTGCCCCGTACTCATAGTTATCATGATGAAAATTAGAAAAATCGCAGTTAAACCAGACTTATTGCTTACCATGCATGATATTAATTTTAACAGGATATTAATTTTTCTAACCATTACAAGGTGAAATAGTCTTCCGGCACATAAAAGAATACTCTCCAAATCGGCAGGTTAATGTCCGAGATTTTTTCTGATGAAGACACCACTAAATTGTTTCAGTTAGTCCACATGTTTCAACGCAGTGCCTTACTTCACATGGGGTACATTCCAGACCAAAACGGCAACAAGTACTTCGACATGGCAGAGGCTAAAGAAGCAATAGATTTACTCACCATGCTACAAACTAAAACCAAAGGTAACTTATCTGATAAGGAAACACAACTATTTCGTAGCGTGATTAGCGAATTACAACTACAATTTACTCGAGCACCTACCTTGAAGAGGCAATCAGAGGATGACCAAGCACAATCAGAAACCATTAGGGAGACCTTCGCTAACCCAAGAGATGGCCCGATAGAAGACGTTTCTAACAATAATGAGGAAGAATAAGCCAAATTATCCGGTTGATTGATTTGTTAGTTCTCTTTCGGAAGGGTTGATTGACATGGCTTACGTCTCAAATAATTCTGATGAGGAGTCCCCAACAGTNCTCATAGTAGAGTCAAATGCGATGTCAATTCAAAGACTTAGCTCTATCTTCAAGATTAAGGATTTTAACATCGAAATATGCCAAGACGGCGACAAAGCAGTTGACGAATATATCAGGTTAGATCCCGAATTGGTAATAATTTCTCTAGACATCCCCTCACTGGACGGTCATTTAACCGCTCTCGAAATGCGCGAGCATGGAGGCGAGGCGAGAATTGTTTTTGTTGCGCCAAGAAGGCTTGCGAGTGTTGCTGCCGATGCAAAATTTTCCGCTGGAGCTGTTGCGTGGTTACAAAAACCAGTAACTTCTACACTCTTAGATGAGAAATGGGGTACGATTCTTGGACCTGTTCCAGACGCACCAGGGTTAGAAGACTTAGATGAATTGTATCCAATTGATCGAATAAAGCCGGAAGAAGATGATGGCCCATTGCCGTTACCAGCCCTGCCCGGAATGCCATTACCAGGTCTACCAGGACTCGAAAACCCGACAATACCGGCAACCGCAGAGTTACCCTCTGTAGAAATAAACGCACCCTTGCCGGTTACTCAGACAGTAGAGAAGCAGAAGAAATCTAGAAAATTACTGTACTCAATAATTTTGCTTATCGCAACTGGAATAGGCTATGCAGTATATTCATTTAACCTCATTTGAGGACGGTGGGGCAACAACTAGTGTAGCATTTTCCACGACTGTCGTGCCGATTGGAGCCGAAACAATTTGAGTTACTTTTACCGAGGAATCGGTAAGTAATGTATTATCACACTGTGACAGCCTTTCATTTAACAATCTACTTTTATTCCACGAGTTGTATAATAACCAACTAGGTAGACCAAGGCAAACAATTGCAATGAACCACAGAAATAGTTCAATCATTAGATCACCTATCAAGCAATCCNTGCCAAGAAAGCTCAGCATATTGTTTCGCAACTTCACTAGGATTATCCGCTTGATGAATACCAGAACCTACGATTATACAATCGGCACCAGCAATCACTGCTTCACATGGGTCGCCATAACGCTGCCCCATCTCTCCATCACCTACAGCAATGTTCACTCCCGGCGTCCAAATCATTTTTTGCTCACCAACACGCTGGCGCAAAACTCTCAAATCTTCAGGACGGGACCCATTACCAATGAATCCCAATACACCATCATTTTCAACTCCTTTGCCAACGACATTTTTGCCATACTCTTCAGTTAGTAGGTTTCCTCGACTAGACATTTGCGCCAAAAGTAAAACGCCACCTTGGCGCTCTACACTTTTCCAAGCAGCTTGTAAACCATCGACAATATCTGGGCCGGAAATCAAATGTGCGGTTACGATGTCAGACCACGAGCGAATATCATAAATTCCCCCCATTTGAGCCTGGCTAATTTTTCCTATATCGGCAAATTTCCGGTCTTCAAAAATCAACAATTTATACTGCTTGGCTAATTTACAAAAATCACTCCAAGCATTTGGCGTCCAATCTTCAATCAAATCAACGTGAGTTTTTAGAGCAGCAATGTACGGTCCTACATCCCTTACCAGTTCGAAAAGACCCGACATGGTCTTNCTATCGGCGGCCAAACAAACGAGNCTCTGCTTTTCNGTCGCTACCTCCATGTACTTTCTAGCCATGGGNAGNACAGCATTNGACCATCTATTCCCCCATACCTCGGCCGCCTGCATAAATAGGGCCAGACGCTGCTACAACACATAACTTACGGATTGAATTCAGTAAGACATCAATTTATTGAAAGAGAACACCGTCCCCCAATCATGCGTCAGGCGATATTGCTAGCAGTTATGTGCCTGACATTACCGTTATCAGGCTGTTTTTCACCTAACGATTCACCAGATGCAGACGTTGAAGCCTCTATCTATCCTAGCATATATGACAGATATGAATTAGAATGGAATTGGAATGGCTCGTACGCAATGGTGCTTGCGAATGGACCCTACCAGGCACTTGATGTGCAAGAAGCAACGATTACCGTTGATACTACAGGGATTTGGGGCGGTGGACCCAACAGTGCTGACGTCCACCTTTCATATTGGCTACCATCGAATACGGAATCAGGGGAAAGAGTTCCAGTAATTGCCGTAGTTAGCCCGTATTTCTCATATGGGCAGCCAGGAGACGAGTCAAATCCAACCAATATCGTTGCTGCAGGTCGTGGAGAATTCATCTATGATAATTTTATTCCTAATGGGTANGCATTAGCCCAAGTGGCGGTTTTTGCGACCGAGGAAAGCACTGGGTGCTTCGATTATCGCGGAGACGGCGAGGGCCTTGGGATTCATTCAGCAGTAGAATGGCTTGGAGACCAAGAATGGAGTAATGGCAATGTAGCAATTTATGGGAAATCATACGAAGGCGCCACTGCTTGGGAAGCAGCAGCTCAAGGGAGTGAGCACCTGAAAACGATTGTGCCAATATCAGGCACTACTGCTTTAGCCCCACTACTTTACAAGAATGGCAGCGCAGAAGCTAGGTCGCAGATAATGCATTCGAATTATGGCAGCAGCATTTTAGATTATGATGATAATGACCTTGACAATATGTGCTCTGATGTTGTTGAAGGGTTTCTAGCAGGGCCAACGCGATATGGGCTTGGCGAATTAGACCCTTACATGGCGAATTATTATGATGAAAGGAGCCACATAGATAAGGCGCTTGGTACCTATAATGGTAGTATTTACTGGGTCCAGGGAATGCAAGACTGGAATGTAGACCCACACCAAGTCTTTGGCGGGCCCCCTGGCACAAATTGGTATCATGCATACATCAACGCTGGGTATGACGTTGCCGGAATGTTGGGGCAATGGGAACATAATTATCCCGATCAATGGTCTAAACACAACGCCCAAGATTCTGGTTACGGTGGCGAAGCCATTCACAACATGACCCGTTGGGACTGGGCGCAAGATCTGTTCGAATGGATGGAATATTACCTCAAAGGAATAGGGCCGAAACCATCACTACATGCTCAAATTCAGCGAAATGACGGCGAGTGGAGAATTGAAAGCACATGGCCTCCATTAGACGCTGAACGAATCCAACTTGATATGGCACAATGCCAATCATCAGGAGCGTTCACTGGAGCAGGGGGTTTAGTTCTTGGAGGCGATGCTACAGTTATCACCACTTGTCCGCCCATGTCAGAAGAAATAGACACACACATATCTGGCTTAGCAACTTTTCATTTAACAGCAGTCCCCTCATTTGACGGCGGTCAAGTATTTATTGAAATGCAAGATTCGGAAACAGGTATAAGGCTTGGACACGCGACAATGGATGTTCGCTATCACGCAGGCGGGTATGATGCGCAAACTGTTATTCCAGGCCAGACAATAACCATGTTAATGGAATTTCAAGGTATTGACGCACTGCTTCCAGCCGGACACGGCATCACCTTCGTTTTGTCAGAATCGGGCGAAGACTACCTCCCACCTGCCTGTACCCCCTCTTGTTCAATGCACGTTATTCCCAGTGTATCAACTGTAGAAATCCCAGTGATCTATCGAGATGGTAGCAATGTGCTTATCACCCCTCAAGGCGACGATGCAGCAAATAATCAATAGTCAAGCAATACTGTTTAGCCGAAGGGCTCGAACTAAGTCCATCCTACTTACTAGCCCGACCAAACAATCTTCTTCTACCACAAGCAAAGCATCAACTTCAGTTAGTCTTCTTCTCGCTTCAGCAACCGATAGACCAATATCAACAATTGCCGGACTAGTATGCATAACCTGTCCGACAACGCCGTTTCTATGAGCGCCCTTTTGTAAGATACTATCTTCAGAAACAATACCCAATATATTCCCCCCATCTGACAATACCGGCAATTGACTAATACCATCTTTCACCATTCTATCTATGGCAACTTGAATTGTGTCTTCAAACTTTAATGCGGTGACATCAATAGTCATTATATCTTGAACTGTGTGTAATAATTCTGGATTTTCAAATCTAGATAGAGCCTCTACTAATTTACGAAGCGTTGACACCCGTGGATCAACAACCTCATTCTCAATTTTAGCAATAATAGATTGAGCAACGCCAGACCTTTCAGAAAGTTTAGTTTGGGTGATGCCAAGCGTCTTTCGCCACCTTCTAACGTGGCTACCAGTAGGAACCTCCATCAGTTAAACCTCGAAACGATTTCATTGAATGACTTACTCAACTCAATAATTTCCGCTTTAAAATCACGCCCCATCATTTTAGGCATTTCGATTTGCCGACCATCGTCTAGGATCTCTTTCACAGTCGCTAATACCATGCCCCCACTCATCATCCATAATTGGATGAATTGCCTCATCTGCGGGTTGTTTTCAATACTCATAACACTGTCATCCATATCTATACCAAATTTAGACACAGCATAGATGTTGCCCCGGCGAGTAAAATACCCGGCTTTACTAATAACAACGCAGATTTACTCATTCGTTCAAATGTATCAAAAATCTCGCGCAAATGCGTAGAATTTTAAAATAACCATAAATTATTATCGACATTTGAATATTAAAAGATTGAAATAATAACTACATCACGCAATAGAAATAGGAAAAATTGTGCGTATGGTTAATATACCGTCCTCATTCCGTTGCGAATGATAACTATGACAGATAAAGCGAAGTTAGAGTATATATGGCTAGACGGATTCAAACCGACCCAAAGCTTGCGTAGCAAAACCATGATTAGAAGCGATTTTAGCGGCACAGTGGCAGAGTGTCCAATGTGGTCATTTGACGGTTCGTCAACATTACAAGCAGACGGAGGCGACTCGGATTGCTTACTAAAACCAGTTGCCATATACCCAGATCCAGATAGAATCAACGGATATCTAGTAATGTGTGAGGTTCTGAATGCAGATGGCACACCCCACGAATCTAACGGCAGATCCACTATCGATGATGACGATGACGATTTTTGGTTCGGTTTCGAACAAGAGTATTTCCTCTGGGATCCTGAAACTAAGCTACCACTTGGTTTTCCTAGAGATCAAACCCCACAGGGGCAATTCTATTGCTCAGTTGGTGGTATGAATGCGTTTGGTAGAGAGATTATCGAAGATCACCTAAATCAATGCCTAGAAGCAGGGCTGAATGTTGAAGGTATCAATGCCGAAGTAGCAGCAGGCCAATGGGAATATCAAATATTCGCTAAAGGAGCCAAAGATGCCGGGGATCAAATATGGGTTTCAAGATATTTAGCCGAAAGAAATGCTGAAAAGTATGGCTTGACGATCGATTGGCACCCAAAGCCGTTGGGTGACACCGATTGGAACGGTAGTGGAATGCATGCAAATTTTTCAAATACAGCAATGCGTGAATCAGGGGATCAAGCAGTTTTCACCAAGATTTGTGAGGCATTTGGTAAGAACATCAAGAAGCACATTGACGTTTACGGCGCCGACAATCATATGAGGTTAACCGGAAAGCATGAGACACAGTCAATCGACGAGTTCTCTTATGGTGTCTCCGATAGGGGAGCATCAATTAGAATTCCCATAGGAACCATCGAAGATGGCTGGAAGGGTAGATTGGAAGACCGCCGCCCAGCGTCAAACGGCGACCCATACAAAATCGCTGCAGTAATTATTTCAACAACCAAATCTGCTTGAAATCTTCGATAATGCAACAGTTGGTACTTCACAACGGCTTGGGAAATCGGGCTATTGCCCAGATGCATGTCAATAACAGTTATATCCTAATATTGAATTTTCCATTCATGGGAAGGAACTTAACACCATATATGCTTGCAGGGGGACCAATATTACTGATGGTAGCTTTTTTTAGCTGGCCACAGACTTCAGAAGTCGGAACGGATGCTACTGATATTCTATTTGCTGAAGATAGAATGCCATTGATGATGATGCTTGCGATAGCAACGATCGGCATTGTCGTTATGTTTGGCGGACTTTATCTACTGGTTCAACAAATGAAAAAGAGTGCGGGCGAGATGCACCAGCAAATGCTTACTGTAGCAGGTATGTGCATAATCGCTGCACTAGCCTTGTTTATGGCCGGCTTTGGTGGCAACGTCAATGCTATCAACGCAATAGACATCGAAATAGATGCCGATGATGACCAAGCTTGGGAAAATGAGCCAGATCAAGCGACCTCAGTTCGGGCTTCTTGGGATGCAGCAAACTCTGGATGGGCAATGATGCCTGTTATGTGGGGATTGGGCATGATACTTGTCGGTATGACTGCATTCATGATGCAAAAACCGTCAGGAACCGATTATATGTGGTCGTTACTGATGCCCGTTGGACTCGGATTTAGCCTTGCACCAATTCTCAATAATCCAGCTTATTTCGATATGATTTTCCCAGTCACTATGCTGACACATATCGTTATCGGTGTAATGATGATCATGGGTAATTTGGACGCACCAGGGTCAGGCGACTCTGTGGCAGAAGCGTAGTCATAACCACTCTTACCAATTAATAACGTCTAATTCATGGGGAGTCCATGAACGGAATCTTGAAATTGGGTAGACGACCCAAGAGCGTTTACTTGGCGTCGCTTGTGATGCTAGTGTGCTTATCGCCAGGGTGTATAGAAAACGAAGATGCTACCATAGCACAAGAACACATCCTTTACCAAGGTAATAGCAGCAATGTTACTATGGAAATAATTCATGCTGAATCAGCTGGTAATGAAACTCTGACATATATTGTTGAAATCGAGTTATATCACGATTTGGCACCAGTCCATGCCGATAACATGAGGAGTCTTGCACAGGCGGGAATGTATGATAATGTTTCTTTCCACCGGATTATTGACAATTTTATGATTCAAGGTGGTGATTTTGAAAAAAATGACGGTACTGGTGGATACGCCGCTCACTGGTATGGCTACTGTGACGGTGAATTTATGAACAACTCTGCAGACTGTGACAGTGAAACACTCTACACTTTACCAGATGAAGCAGATAATGGACTTAGACACCTACCATGCATGGTTTCGATGGCTAAGACCTCACAACCAAACACCGGCGGCTCACAATTTTTCATTATGCCAGACGATATTACCGAACACGACTGGTTGAATGGTGTTCACACTGTATTTGGTAAGGTGACTTCTGGTTGTGAGCACGTTACTACATTATCAGAGGTAGAAACCGGAGCCTACGATCGACCAGTGGTTCCTGTGGTAATTACTAAGGCAACAGTATCTGAATAGTGAAAATACGCTAATTCACTAACCAGCAATCAAAAAATCACTCAGAGGAAAAGCCCCACAGAGAATGAATTTCTCCGTCAACATTAGTCTCACCAATCTTGCATATAAACGGAGATTTGATGAGTGCGCGCTGAATTATGTGGGCCTTGACCTCACGTCTAGATTCATTCAAAGCGCCAACAATTTGACGAATAGTAGCCGGCCCGTTTTCACGTAACCAAGCAACAATCCATTCAGCCTGTTGCTGATTGTTACGTCGCTCTTCACCCCATCCTCGGCGCATTACTCCTACTTGGCAAACCTGGCTATAAAATAGAATCATCAAATTTACCTTTCCCATTATAAGATACATTTGTTTAAACCTCAGCCGGTTAGGTTAGATCCATGCCCGAGGGACCAGAAATTCATCGGGCGGCTAATAGAATTGCCAAGGCACTAGTTGGTAAGACTCTCGATAAGGTTGAATTTCACTATAAGACAGTAGCAGGCTTAGAACATTATTTCCAAGGTAAAGAAGTTGAATATGTCAAGGCTCGCTCAAAGGGATTATTAATCTCAGTCGGCGATTTTGTGATGTATAGCCACAATCAACTTTACGGGAGGTGGACTGTAAACCGAGCAACAACTAAGCCAAGACCAACTAACAGGTCCCTTAGAGTATTGTTTGGGAATGACAAACATGTTGCTAGATTATGGTCTGCAACCGATATTGAAATTCTCGAACCGTGGGAATTATCCGGCCATTCATATTTAGCAAAACTAGGTCCAGATGTGGCGGATTTGGAAATAAAGTATGAAGACGTTTATGCTCAAGTCTCAAACCCCAAATACGCTCGCAGGCAACTCAGCGGCTTACTACTTGACCAAGGATTTTTGGCCGGCGTCGGCAATTATCTTCGTAGCGAAATATTGTTCGCTGCCGGTATCAGTCCGTATCGCAAAGCAGGCTCATTGTCAGATGAAGAGTTACATCAATTAGCAAAATCAGCTATAGAGATAACTGGATTAGCCTATCGTGAAAAAGGCGTAACAGTGCCCCAAGACTTGTATCAAGCACTGCGTGATAATGGATTGTCGAGATATCAAGCCAGGCACTATGTATTCACCAGAGATGGGCTTGAATGTCACCACTGTCAATCGCTAATCATTCATACTAGACTTTCTAGTCGCCGGCTAGATTATTGTCCAAAATGTCAATCCTGAATAAATTTTATCGGCATGATTTTTGAAAGCATAAAATCCAGGTAATGCATCTATTCATCTTCCACATTAGTGTATAGCGGCGGATAAAGGTATTGAGAATTAATATCTTCATTCATTTGTACAACATATACTCCTGAAACCATTTCCGAGATGAACAAGAATCCTCTCGGATCATATTGCAAACCCCAGTCAAACGGTATCATACAAGATGCCCAACAATCAGCCATATCATATTCCAGAGTCGCTTTAGGGTCATCAATCCATGTCGGCCCGGCAGGCAAATAATACCCCATAGTTTCGGTTTCAGCCATTTGTTCTATCGCAGGGAAGCCAATTTCTGGTGCGGGCGTTCCGCCAACCCATTGGGTTTGAGTCCATATCTGACTGTGATCAGTTACCCAATTTCCAGCGTGATAATGCGTCCAGTAAACATGCCCGTTTGTACCAGTATCGCCGTTGTGCGGGCTGTAAATGTACCCGCTAGGAATGTAGTGATGTTCATGGACAGTACCATTAGGCAGAATACTAGTGCCCGGTAATTTCCATTTACTTAGTAAGAATGGCTTTGCCGGGTCTGTTGTATCAATTGTCCAGATATATCCAGTATGATTAGTATTTGAGCCATACTCGGGGGCAATCAATGTGAGGTGCCGCCAATTAATGCCGTGGACGGGGTCATCCGGACCGGTTCCACATTCATCTGGCCAAGTGTTTACTGGATCGGTTTCAGCGGCACCATTACACAACAGGTGGTCGTAAGGAATTGCATAGTGAATCCAACCGTTTCCATTGAGTGCGCCACTACTTCCACCCCATTCCTCCGGAGTCATGTTCGCATGGCCGCCGCCATCGGGCCCATACCATCCATCATCTGCACTTGGGCAACCTAACCATCTTCCAACCTCGTTATTTTGTGGCCATGCAACACCTAGAGGGTCCGCAACGCCGGGAGGCTCTGAAACATCGACAATTCTCAAGCCCGCATCCCAATATGAAATGTAGAGTAAGGCTTGACCAGTAATTGGATGAATGTGAAACACATTGTCATGGTTGAATAGCGAGCCACCACAAGTGGTTTCCGGTTCGGGGGTATACCCACCCCAACGAATAATTTCACGACTTACATTTTGGTCATCATCGCTAACATCAGGCCTCCACGATTCAAAGCCAAGCGGGACATAGAATATTTGCGTCCCTTTGTAGAATACCCCTGAGTCTCCTTCTACCATTTCGGGGTATGGGTCAGCGCCATAAAGGAATAGATGACATTCCTCTTGAGCGTAAATCACTGGAGCATTTTCCCAGTCACAATCTACATGCATGTCTTGGTTGTGAAAACCTGCAGGTGGATTGTTCCATTCTGCAACTTTAATCGGTTGATTTTTGTTTGATACATCGATAACATCAAGACGATTTGCCCCACTATTTGCATCATCGTCTTGGGGAATAGGATCTAAATCACTGTTTGTCAATTCATGATTGACCAGCACCCAGTTATTATCTGGAGTTACCTTGATGTCAATCATTCTGCCGATTTCAGCGTAATATGTCGATAGTAGAACGATGTTGTTTGGTTCAGAGATATCTAAGATTTCAAACTGGTTGTAAGATGAAACATAAGCGTAACAGCCACCCGTTCCATCAGGATGCTTAACACAATCTTCCATGAAGTTACCTTCAATTGAAATTTCTGATGAGTCTCCCGGAGTTGGGGCGACGTTCTTGAATTCTGGATAACAAGGTCGCCCTGCAACATTGTCTAGTTCAGATGGAGGGGCAACATTACCATCACAATTTAGATTATGATAGTCAATTAAGACCATATTTTCAGTTTGTAACCTGTGTGCCATTAAGTCAGTGTGGCTGTGGTTGTCATCTTCTATTTCTACAACAGGGTCAATCCAAACCATTGTTTTTGACTCCGAGTTATCTTTTTGATCAGAATCTAAACTCATGTAGGCGATTGCAGAAATTACACTAACGGTTAACAGACTTACCAAAGCAATCACTATTACTTTATCTGCCGCACTAACATCATCATGTAATTGCCTTCTAAGCATGTCGCTCGCTGTAATCTGTTCTATTTCAATTAACGGGTAAAATAATCACACAATCTAATTCGTTTTATTTAGGGATATGAACTGGACTTATTCATGAGGCGGAACTATGGCGCAATTGGGTTTGTCCTGCTAGCGCTAATTCTTATTCCAAGTCTTGCGCAAGCTCACTCCGCGAGCACTTTCAACGTGATTATCAAACAGAACGACTTGCAACCAAACGCGACACAAATTGAATACAATGATTCTATAATGTGGTATAACGCAGATTCAAGAGAAAATATCACCCAAAGAATAGTCTTTGATTCAGACGGCGACGGCCTCTACAACGGCTCTGCAGATTGGGATTCTGGAGAAATTTACCAAGATTGCAATCCAGCATCAAACAACTCATCTACCGCTTGCCAAGAATCATTCACAGTTTGGTTTAATGGGACATGGGGCGTTGGTGAGTATGACTATCAATCAATTTCATCCAATGGAGACATACAGAACGGGACAATAGTGGTCATCGAGCATGTAGAAGAAATCACAGGACCAGCCGTTGGCAGCACTTTTGGCTCATTGGATGATGACGATGTAGACCCCTCGGATGATGATGATGATATGAAGCAAATATTCCTGTTTATCGGGATAATTTCTGCAATAGGTTCGATAGTATTAATTGTTTTATTGCTTAGACGCTAGACATATTTGTAGCAACCGTCATCTATGGCCACAGGTATTGAAATAATTACTCTCTATCCTTGAGTAATTAGGTGATGCATAGTCCTAACGTGTATTCCAGTAGCACCATTTTTGACCATAGTGTTGGTCTTTGCGCCCCAGTAAGTCCCAGCAATATCCATGTGAGCCCAGGTAATTTGCTCACCATCTTTGTCATAATCGACATTCGGTACAAATTGCTTCAAGAAGGCAGCAGCAGTGTTTGCTCCACCCCAGCGACCGGCGCCCAAATTTCTTGTATCGGCAATTTTAGAATCGGTCATTTCTTTTTCAAATGCGGGCAAAAGCGGCATTGGCCATGCCAACTCATCAACCGCATTCCCTGCTTCGTGAATACGCGTTCTAAACTCATCATTGTTTGACCATAGACCAGTTGCTTCATGACCAAGTGCTACCACACAGGCACCAGTTAACGTAGCGAAATCTATGATGTACTCAGGATTAAACTCACCAGCTTTCCAAAGGCCATCCGATAACACTAGTCTTCCCTCAGCGTCGGTATTTAGAATCTCAATGGTTTTTCCAGACAGCCCTTTGATAACATCTCCTGGCCTTGTTGCATTAGCTGCAGGCATATTCTCAGCCATACAAGTTATTCCGACAACTTTTCCCTTGTGACCAGTTTGTGCTAAGGCTTCCATTGTACCAAATACTGTTGCAGAACCGCCCATGTCATATTTCATTTCGTCCATGTTTGCACCGGGTTTGAGGGAAATACCACCAGTATCGAAAGTAATACCTTTACCGACTAGAACAGGACACTTACCCTTGACCTCTTTATTCATCTCAAAGACAACCATACACGGTTTGCGCGAGGAACCTTTTCCTACAGCTATTAAGCCCCCCATACCAGCTTTTATTGCTTGATCATAGTTGATTATAGTCACCTCAACATTATCATACTGTTTGGCCCATTCCCATGCTCGGTCGGCAAATTCTTCAGGATACATATCGTTTGGTGGACAGTTTCCAAGGTCTCTAGAGAGATGGACTCCGGCGGCAATTCCTCGGTATTTCTCTACTAGTGAAGTCAATTCACCCGCTTCTTTTTCACTACAAGCCAATCTAATTTGCTTAGGTGAATCATCNTCATTATCATCATCTTTCATTTTATAATGGTCATATGAGTAATCCCTCAGCATCATGCCTTCAGCAAACGCTGCCATATGTGCTACTCCAGCATCAATAAATCGAACAGTGAAATCATTACCGTGAATTTTTTTGATACCGGCAAATACTGCAGCGCCCGCCGTTCTGTAATCATGTACNGTAACANCGTCGCCTTTTCCTAATCCTGATAGAATGATGTTGCCATCCTCTCCGCCAACCAAAGACAATATTGTTTTTGATTTTGCTTTGAAATCGCCATCACCGAGCACTTTGTTGATTTGTGTTTTCATCGACTGTGGCAACCCTCTTTCACAATCCTCAGGTATTGATTCAGTTCCCTCAATTATTGGTAGAATTAGTGTCCCATTGATATTATCATTCACGCTTACAGTCATTTCCATGTTATCGCCCGTGCTGGCGTGTGCGCGACAGCATTTCAATTATCGTGTGGCTCAGAATCACAAATTTCTTCATCTTCTGGCTTTAGTAGTACTGCTAAACCAACGACAGATACAATTACGGTCAATGGGTTAAAGATTCCATAACCGGACAAACCTTCTCCAGCATTATTTGAAAATGTCATTACGACGCTACTATTGATTGGTTCAGTGACCCATTTCGAGGAATTAATCACACGCTTTTGGTAGTATAATTGCCAACCCCCGTCGTTATCGATACGGAATTCAGAGGCGTCGAATTTAATGGTTGTACGATTACTCGCATTAACGGTAAAGGCGTTTGATGTCCAAACAATTTCCCCGTTAGAGTTGATATGCTGTAGTGTCGCATTTGAGGTTGAAGCTTGGCCGTGATTAACTACGTCTAGCATCAAAGAATCACTGGCTAGATCAAGGCTTTGGACGGCTAATCTAGCTCGCCAATACCAGACATTGTTAATCAGATATCTCATGACATCCATCTCTTCTGCAAGTCTATCATTTAGATTCTCGAAAGAGCCAGGGATGAATTGTTCATCATCAGTCTCAAAAGTAAATGTCGGCAGACCCATTACTCCATAGCCATAGTCTCGACTTGTTCCACAATTAGGATATAGTCCTTGGTTGGCATTCTGAATTGGAATGTCCGAGATATTGGCATTTACATCATCTCTTATTTGCCAAAATAACTCCCAATCTGCTGGTTGATGCGCCCACTTGCCCCACGGATATAGTATGATCCAAACACCAGTATGCATCGTAACGTACAAATCAGCATCGGTAACGTACTCATTCATATAGGCAGCGTTAGCAGCAGTCTCAGCCTCACTAAATGCGCTACTACCAGGCTGAGTAGTTGGGCATGTATTCCAATAGTGATCATAATTCCTGTTTAAATCAACTTGATTAATATTCCATCTTGTATCGAAATCATTACCATCTGGATTAAGCATAATTAGTACGTGAACTTCAGTATTTCTCAACACGCTAATCGCCTCTTCATTTCCTTCAACCCATCCATTGATGTACCATTTTGCAGATAACCAAGCCAATGCCGTTCCAAGGTATTCGTTGCCGTGATGACCTCCATCAATGTACACAATTTCCTTTGGTTCGCCATTTTCTTTAGTATCAAATGCCCAATCAGATAGCCTGACAACCCACAATGCCCTGCCTAGTTCGGATTCTCCAGTACTCATCAGGTCTACAATCTCTGGATAATCATCAGCCCACTCGTTGACCTCTAATGTCATGGCCGCCCAAGTCATGTGTACGTGACTATCAATCGGGTCTCCCGGCCACGAGGCAACTTCTTGCGAATCATCTGTTGCAGTGGCTATTGGGATCGATGCAAGCAGCATCGATGCCACAAAGAAGAGTGCGACTCGCATATCATCCCGTAATTATTGTATAACAAAAATGCTTTGATATAAGGTGATTTCACCAATCGCTGGTGAAAGCGTTTGGATTTACGACCTTTTCGGATTCTCTAGTCCATATTTGGCCTGTATCGCCGCTTGAATATACATCAGCGAATGGATCAATTTCTTCAGTTTTCTTACTACGTTGCATGTATGCTTCAACGCTTTCGCGCAAATCAGGTTTAAACTTCCAGTAGTGTATACGCCACTCCCGTCCGTCCCACAAAGTTGTCTCTTCGCTTTCTGTGGTGAGTAAATTATAATCTTGGAACATGTAGAATAGGTTTCTGTCGGTCGGCTCAAGAGCATTGTCAATAATTCTGTTGTAAAACCCAAAGAATCCAAGAGCGTGTTCTGCCATCCCTTGGGCGACTTCACTATCCATCTCTAAGTCGATATGTTGTTGGATTGCTTTTGTTAATTCTCCTAGTGTCATCCCCATCAAAAATACCCCCGCCGCGAACTTTAGGTCCTAGAACAGTATATATTATTGTAAGCAGACCCATATTAAATCATCGGTAAATAAGGCTCTTTTTTACTGATATCCGGCAAATTCTCACCGCAAAAATGACACCAAACCCTCAATACCACAAAGACCTACCAAGGTTTGTGGCAGAGGAATTCGTGGAGGGCAACTTTTTGGGCTTGCCAAGCAATAATTCAGAGGCGGATGTTGTTATTTTGCAAGTACCTTATGAACTAACAACATCCTATGGTCAAGGCACCGCCCAAGGGCCTGCAGCATGCGTTGCTGCAAGCGGACAAGTAGAATTATTCGACCCAATAATCGGCCAAGACTTGCCGGCGGGATACAACTTCTACACCGCGCCAGAATGGAGCGAAGAAGGCAATACACTGCAAGAACAACTAGCAAGCATTGCGAAGTATCTTACTGAATGGAATAACGGGAAAACTTTCCCGGTAATTCTTGGCGGCGAGCATGGAATACTTCCCGCAGTGATTGACTCGCTTAACGACCACCCATTAATCGAGGGAGAGTATGCTAAACTAAATCTTGTCCAGATCGATGCACATGCCGATCTGCGCGAAGAGTTAGATGGTGAGCGATTTTCTCATGCCTGTGCTGCAGCAAGGGCAATGGATTATGGATTAAAGCACCTGTACCAAGTCGGGGTTAGGGCATTTTCAAAGCAAGAATATGAACGAATTATCTCTGATGACAAAATAACCACATTTTTTGCCTCAGAAACCCTTGAAAGCGATACCAAATGGAATGAATGGATAGCTACTTTGCTAGCAATAGAGGGGCCGATTCATTTGACAATTGACATCGACGGACTCGATGGCAGTTTAGTTCCTGCAACAGGAACGCCAGTTCCAGGCGGACTAAGTTTTTGGCAAACTACCAAAACAATTGAGGCGGTATTCTCGGCACCAAAAGCCACAGTAATTAGCATGGATATCAATGAAATCGTGCCACAACAAGACACGCCCTTAACACAATTTACTGCCGCAATGCTGGCGACAAAAGGAATAATTCATCACATAAAGGCAAGGAATTTAGGAAATTGGCAATAATCAACGGAGGCGATAAAGTGTCTAATGCCCATGGAACACATATATTTCTTGATTATACCGGATTTTTCCCAGAAATAGAAAATCTTGGGTCCAAGATTTTATTGATAATGGAAGAGATAATAGACAATAGTACGGCTAACAGAGTTCATTCCCATGTTGAAACGTTCGATGGGAAAAACTCCCCACCTGGTTTTGCTGCCGTTGTTTTGTTGGACGAAAGCCATTTTACCGCACATTGTTACACCAACAAGGGGTGGCTATCTATCGATTGCTTCACTTGTGGTGCAACAGATACCATTTCGATTGTAGACGCAATGGATAAAGCACTGGCTCAAATTTCTCCAACAATAAAATTGGAAAAGCGACGGTCAGAAAGCAGGTTCACAAACGGTTGATGATAGCATGAAAATTAGAGATTTTGTTGGGAAATATTTCTTGCACTTCAACGCCGGAGAAATACGAAAGTCTGCGAAATCCTTGCTAGAATTTCTACAATCAGGTGGCAAAGTTTTCATTACCTTAGCGGGGGCAATGAGTACTGCTAGGTTGGGTAAAACCTTGGCACCACTAATTGCTTCTGGCTATGTCGCGGGCATTTCATGTACTGGAGCGAACTTAGAAGAAGATGTCTTCTTACTAACTGCTAATTCTCATTATGAGGCAATAGATGACTGGCGCAGTTTATCTGCTAATGATGACGTGGAATTGTTAGAACAAAACCTCAACCGAGTTACCGATGTGTGCATACCAGAGGACGAAGCAATAAGGCAAATTGAATCGACAATTTTGCCGCTTTGGCAAGACTACTCTGAAGCACACAAATCAGCATTGCCACACGAGTTTTTCTACCAATTGTTACTGTCTGGAGATTTGAAAATAGATGGATCTGAAGAGGAGAGCTGGGTAATGGCGGCGGCGAAAAATAACCTACCGCTTTTCGTTCCCGGATGGGAGGATTCGACGATTGGAAATATCTTCGCATCACACGTTATTGCTTCCGAAATTAATCCGTCAGTGATTAAAGGAGGCATACACTACATGACTGAACTTGCAGATTGGTATGAAAAACAAACAACACCCCTAGCATTTTTCCAAATCGGCGGCGGTATAGCGGGAGATTTCCCAATTTGTGTAGTGCCAATGTTAAATCAAGATTTACAGCGAGAAGTCCCTCTCTGGTCGTGGTTTTGTCAAATAAGCGAGGCTAGCACGTCCTACGGAAGTTATTCAGGAGCCCCGCCTAATGAGAAAATTACTTGGGGAAAACTGTCTAAAACGACTCCCAAATTTGTTATTGAAAGCGATGCAACAGTAGTTGCTCCGCTAATATTCGCTTACATTTTAGGTTTGTAGATTAGTTCACGAGCACGGGGTTAGATGATATGGCAGGCGGCAAAGAGCGAGGGTTTTTTGTTGAAATCATTGCCATGATGCTAGTAATTTTCTCTGCCATTTCACTTTATGTCAACGAAGCATCGGATGAGATAAATAATCAAAAATTGGCCACCCTATCAGGCGATGTTGAATTATCTACTAGAGATTCAATGGATGCATTTGGCTTACATGACTTCAAGCCTGGTGCCAACGCCAAGTTGACTTTATCCGCCAAACATCTTGAGTCCAACGAATGTAGAGGTTGTGAAGAATCAGTCGTTGGAATACAATTGTATGGAAGCGTACTAATCACCGAACTACTCGACCAAGAAAACCGGCTTGGCAGAGTTGAAGGCATACTAAATTTCACTCACTTAGCGACCTACTCAGGCAACGAATATGTCTTAGCCGAGCAAATAAATTTTGTTTGGCATGCAGGAGATATTACCTCATCATGGGAACTTTACGTTGTCCATAATCCGCCGCGCTGGGTTCCTGAATTCGATATTGATACGTTGTTTGTGGAAACCCCTCAAGGCCTTGAATCTCGGTCAGGACCAGAATTATTAATCAAAAAACCGTCTGAGAATGTTAGAATAATTCACGCTTGTCTGCCAGATAGTTTCTTGTGCAGAAGCACAGCACCTGACGCAGTTTTAATTGCAACCTACAATAATGATCCGCCAGTAGAATATGTTGATAATATAAGTAAATGGCAACAACTAGGCTTAGCCGGTTATCCAACAAAAAACGCTACCAATATGTTCGTGTCTGAGATCTTTTCTTTGGAGAATAATATTGGCACTGAACACGGCTTCACTCCATTTATCGAATCAGATTATTCAACCGCGACAAGCTTTGACATAACAGGCGATAGAGCAACATTTACCCCCCTATCTGCATGGTTACATGCTCTTAATTTGATGCCTTTAGAGTTTAACACTGAAGGAGATACACTAGTTTGCTTGACCAATGAAACTACTGAAATATATAATATATTGAGCAATACCGGGTCATTGAGAATGGGTTTAATCATCTATTGAGATAATCATGCCGAGAATGGTTATTTATATGATGCTGAATAAAAAACTCTCATGCGAAAACCAGCATGTTTGCTAATTTTTTTGATGGTCGCACTGACTCTGCAGCCCGTAGTGGCGAATTCAAATGCACCAAACAACATTGACGAATCAACTAATGAATCAATTAGCATTGACGGTTTTGTTACGACAAAGTTCACCAGTGTGGGCGACTCGATTGAAATATTTGCCAATACTAAAGGCCATTCCGGCACAGTATCAACTACAACAACAATAGTTACAGCCGATATTCTACATTATCCTGAGAATGACCCCATCGGAATAGTTGTGCAAGGCGGCATACCGCAAAACCCAGTAATTATTGATACGGTTGTTATGCAACCGACCGGATATCACGAGGATGATAACTCAGTTATGATTTGGGAAGGAATGTATACCATTCCAATCAACTCCGTAGGTGGCGTATACGGAGCGAGTGTGACCATGGAAGAAAACGGAAGGCTTGCGACTGATAACCCAACTCAAATCCCCGATAAATTGACTTCAGAGATTGAAAAACTCTTGCAAGCAATTGACGATACATGGGATGCTGCCAATCCAACGCTGGAGATGAAGGCAATTTTTGATAATCTCGATGCACATGGCGCAGGAAATTGGAATCTTTTTGTGGACCATGCCACTAGGGGGAGCGGTTTGGGTGGCAGCTCACAACTATGGAATAACATGATCGATGCAGGATATAACAACCCAGGCTATGATATGCATGACGGGGCTCGCTTCTTAGAGGCGCTGATGGCATTTTTGGAGTCGACAGATTTAGATGCTGGGATGGCATTTGTTACCGGGCTACTAGTTTACGGTAACGAGTTTCCAATTCCAAGAACGTTGAATGATTTCGATGCGGTTGCAGACTATATTTCGGCCTTTGATCCATTTGAAAACTTCACCAGATTTTCTGGTACTGAAGAATTTTCAGTCGCATATGATGCAATGCTAGGAAGTAATGAATGGCAGGAACTGGAACAAGCCTTGGATAATTTGGCAGAGAATACAATGGTGTTTGAATCATTTCAAACACTACTCCGTAACATCGCATTAATTTCAATATCAGCACATCCTGAAGCCATAATTGCAGGATTTGAAGCGTGGGTTGCACCACTANCTGAAGAAGACTATGATAGTATGACGCCATTCCAAAAATTAGTATTCAGTTGGACGCAAATGGACGTTAACGTTCAGGATTTAGATGGCGACGATTTTCCTGATAAGATTGTCTGGGAATACGAACTATTATTGAACACAACCGAAGGCTTACAATGGCAAGCAAAGATGGAAACGGATCATGAATATGTGATGGATGGTTTCGACGATTTCAATGAATTTGATATCGAGCTGTTGACAATCATCCGAGATACCTTTGAGGATCCTGCTTGGGAAAGCGCCGGCGAGGCGCTACAACAATTTTCAGAGTGGGCAGCCAACGCTACAGTATCTCGCGACTTGGAATGGGAATACAATTCAGAAGATGCCAGTGACTCCGACGGAGGCGATGGTAGTGAATCCGATGAGGATGGTGAAACATCATCATCAGATGAGTATCAATATGCAATATTCGATGACTTACACCCAATTCAAACGACTGAACTGAATAAATATGTTCTAGATATCGGCTTTGAATTGAAACTTCATGGTCCATGGGATTACAACAAGGACTATCCTAATGATTTCAATATGACTGTGATGAATGGCAATGGGGATCCGACAAATGTCTTGTTAGTTCGTGAAGATACTACGAACCATTACTATGGTAGATTTACCACCAATAGCATAACAGCTGATACATATACTTTCGATCAACCCTTGGCAAATTATCGCCCACCCTGTGCAGATCAAGGCTGTAAACTAGAGCGCGCAGAATTAACACTCAACACCTTACAACCAAGCTTGATAGAATCCATGCCCCTTGAGATAATGGACGAAATATTTGTCGTTTCTGCCCTAGGAGTTATTGTACAGCAAGATGAAACCGTTCTAACAAATCAGCCGTTTACCGTCGAGACAACAACTTATGATGCTGTAAATGGAGCCCTTTCGGGTGCAAGTGTTGACACAGCAATAATCAGAGTATCGCCCGGATTGGGCGCATCAGCGGCAGGAACTCTTTCAGCAAATGGAGAACTAGAAATCGCTAGTTCAGAGCCATCCTCATTGATGGCAAGTTACAGTGCTGATGATGCTATTGATGAGTTGACAGTTACAGTTGAGCCACGCTCCGAAGATTCAGAGGGTAACGATATTTCAGGAGATATAGCAGCATTTTCTGGCAGCATTGATTATTCTGGTGACAGCGAAACTGGTTGGGATTTGTCTGCGACCTTAAGCGGTCAATATTCTCAATCAGATCGAGGCGTAGCTGTAATAACAACCAGTGGGGAAAATGCGGAAGGGTTAGAGTTTCGCTTCACTAATGAAATGCCGTTACCTTCAACCCCCCCGTGTACCATAACAAGTGGTAACGGACAAGGCCCAAACGAGGTTTCTATCGATTTGGGCATGCGAAATTATTACTACGATAGCGATGAAGGCAGACATTATTTTGACTCAAGCGAGGCATTATCATTAACCATTGATTGGGGCGATGGCCAAACCACGGGGCCAATAAATAACCCTACTGGTTCACACAGTGAAAATGATGAATCAGGATATTTTGCCATATCAGAATATCATTCTTATGCTCATTCATCATCTGGCGAACAATCATACAATATTGTTATTGATTATGAATTTGAGCACGAAGTTCACTATTATCACAATGCCGTGTGGAAAGAAAATTATGGCTTTGAGTATTATGACGAGGATGGTAACCCATACTATGATAATTGGTTCTCGACAAACGAAGAATCGCGATACTGCAGACTATCAGAACCGGGAACATCGGCAACACCTAGCCCTCCGATAATCAACGAATTCATCACCAATGGTCCATTTGAAGTCATCTCACAGCAGTTAGCAAAAGCAGATTCTGATGGCAAGACCGCGCTATCGATTACACCACCGCATACCGGAGCATACGTTTCAATTGTTCAATCGGAAATTACTAGAGCATCTGATGGAGCAACAGTTACCGGAATCGGTCTTAATTTTGGCATTGCAACTCAGGGTAGCATAGCAATAGACAATCTTGACGTAATAGACTATTTCTCAGGTTTGCCGGTTTATGCGGCAAATACTAGCCAATCAACTCAGTCAATTACTGTCGCAGCAAGCGGCATAGACGACAGACACCATAAAGCGACCATAGGCCATCTACCAATCGATCTCTCAGTAGCCTTTGATGAGGTCTCTTGGTCTGCAGAGCCAAGTATTCAAGATATTACCTTCAATCCGGGTGAAACGACTAGAAGTATTCAATTGACTCACGGAGCGCCACTGTCGCTGATCGGCATTTTTACTCAAGAATCGGATGCGAACGGTGAAAGTTCAATCGATCAGACATTAAATCCTTTAGCAGTTCATTTTGGGCTTATACTGCATAATCCTCAGGAATTGTCGATTAGTGGTGCATTGGGACCAGGGCAAATTGCCAACATTGCTCTTACAGAGAGCGTTGAACAAGCCAGCCGGATATTGGCAGTAGCATCGCCCAGCCACGGCTTTGACCCAGCAGCAGTAGATTTCTCGACCATCACAGAATTACTTTCCAACGAAGGCGTGAGACCAGCAACCGATTGGATTGGCATCGAGGAACAAATCAGTTCAGTATGCGAGAGAATTGAGGTCTATGGCAACCACGAATTAAATCCAGATACTTCGGCTTATGAGCCAATGTTAGAAGTCAACGTTAGGCATGAATCCTCGGCTATTCAATACGGCAACTATGAAGGCCACAGCATATCCTTGGAAAACCCCACTTTGATTCACGAACCAACCGGAACTCCATACAACCACCTTCAACTAAGTGATTCCGCAAATGGACAACCGCAGGCGAAGATTTCGCTGTTTTATCCAACCTCCGAAATGCCGAATGGTAAGTACTTGTTCAATACTGGAACAAGTTTAGACTCTTCTGTTGAAATCAATCTTTACGATCCATACGGGCCCACATATGATACCGAAGAATTAGAGGAAAATTGCGATGGTTCAGTAGACTTAACCGATGCAGAGAGCTTTGATTTATTTGACAAATACGTAACAAGGTTCAGTACTATTGCTTGGGGTCAGGGCAGTAGTGCAGATTTACAACTACCATATCTCTCTTCACCAGTATCTGAGTATACGGTTATTTCAGTTGCTCAACAGGGCAGTGGTTCTGCCGCCAAACTAATTTCTGCAACTAGTACAACCCTTTCAACACCGAATCCGGACCCTCCAGCAATGGAGAACCTCAGTGTAGTATTTATGCCGTCCAATCCTTTACCAGGAGATATAGTTTTACTGACTGTTACAGATGAGTCCAATGACCCAGTTGACGGACTTTCGATTACCGTTGTGCGCGACGAGCAAACGCTAACGAGTCTACTTTCAAACGAAAACGGGCAAAATTCCTTCCCAATTCCAGAAGGTGAAATCACTATTAGAATTTCAGGTGGCCAGTATTACCCCGTAGAATTGACACTTTCAGTAACCTCTGAAGGGATAGATGATAATCAGGGCTTGCCCGGAGATAGAGATGGTGATGGATATGGAGACCTGTTGGATGTGTTTCCCGATGATGTAACAGAATGGATAGATACAGACCAGGACAACATTGGCAACAATGCAGACACCGATGATGACTCAGATGGCATCCTTGATGATGAGGAAATTTCCAATATCCCACAAACCAATCCGCTAAAACCAGATACTGATAACGACGGCTATTGTGATGGAGATATTGGGGTAGCAGGTTTTTGTGTTGCAGGCGATGAATTCCCGATCGACTCATCTGAGTGGAGTGATTTAGACGGCGATGGAATAGGCGATAACACAGATATATGCGCGAATACAGTCAGCGGCGAATCGGTGGACGAATTCGGTTGTTCAAATGTTCAACTTGAAGACAATTCTGACGAGCTTGTTGACAATCCTGATGATGATACAAATTCATCCAATCAAGACGAGCAGCAGAGTTCAGAATCCTCAGACGAGGCCTCTAATTCCATACTCCTGATTGGGGGCTCAATTGGCCTGATAATTGTCCTTATCGTGATTGCGTCATTTATCCTGCTGAGAAATAGAAATGACGATATTGATAATAAGCAATTTGTTCAGCAGGAAGAGCTATTCGAGACTGTTGCAATTAGTACTACAACACCAAACGCACCGTCAAGACCGCCAATAACTGCTAGAGGAGAGATGTATGATGGGTATGAGGGAATCGAATATCCGGCCGGCAGCGGAAAGTGGTTCTATCGAGATCCAGAATCAGGTGCTTGGATTGATTGGCGCTGATTCACCTTCAAGGTGTGCGCATGTCGGTAATGTCGAAGCGAATTGTTATAGCGGCATTAGTCATAATGACAATTCCCGTTTTTTTGTCACCCCCTGAAGCATCTATGGCGACTGATAACATCTTTGATGATCCTGCCCTAGATCGAGTAAAAACACAAAGTAATGATTCGACAACATCGGATAATTTGTTAGTAAGAGTTTTCCATGACAATCGCGGCCCACTGACCGGTAATTTCAGTAGAGTAAGTCAGTTGCTTGACATAGAAAATGCTGCTAGAAATCCTCAAGGATCTAATTTTACTATTAATCACGAGAATGTGTACCTAAAGCGATTAGAATCTCCAATATCAACCTGGCAGCAAGCCTTTCTTACGAGAAATAAATCTATTACCAATTCAACAAGTTGGGGCCAAGTACTCCAGCCGGTAAACAATGATGGTTGGTGTTCACAGTATTCCAACAACCAGGAAATTAGCGCCTTTCAAGCAACGCTTTTGATGCTACCAAAGAATACTAACTTAGGGGTTGCTTGTCCCGAATTTGCGGGCGCTTCAGCGACACAACCACCTCAAGCGAACGAATTAATTTGGTTCGTCTATTTGGACTCCAGCGAAAAACCAGTAGATTGGATGGCGTTGAAGGGTTGGTGTGATATATTATCAGAAAACACCGAATTCACCTTTGAGCCTGCCGGAGTAAATATGCTATTCAAGGAAGCCGAAACGGTTGCTAAGCAGGACTTGAGACAGATTTTACCAATAACGGGGGTAATTTTGTTTGGTCTAATGTTATTATTTTTCAGAGATTTAAGGGTCACCATAGTTACCTTAGGTTCAGTGGTTTTGGTTGTGACTGCGGTAATTGGATTATTACAACTATGCGGATATGATTTTTCGGTTATTGATGGCATTGCAGTTCCAATAATAATGGGCGTTGCAGTGGATGGAGCATTTTGGTACAAGGCTTCTAGTAAGCCAAAAAATGAGGTTAGAAAGATATTGCTTCTTGCAATGGCAACTACTGCAGGAGCGATTTCTTTGGCTTTATTCTCACCAATAAAAGCACAACGAGGGCTAGCTCTAGTTATGATACTAGGCATAGTTATCGACTGGATTTTAACTCGATATGTGCTTGAGGATTTTTACCTTGATTATCGTAAAATAACGGTAAATGAGGCGAGTGAGATTAAAGTAAAATCCGAAGGTAAAAAGTGGCTATGGTCAAGCGCCTTAGCCTTACTCGTCTTAATTGCACTAACATCTCCTGCGGGAGTTGAAACCTTAGATATTGAACAGTTTCTCCCAGAGGATAGCGAATCTCTTGGAGAATTAGATGAATTACGAGATATTTACGTCATTGCTTCTGGTACTATTGTGTTCATAACGTTAGACTTAGATACAGTAAACGGGGAGAATATTAACAACATTGTGAGGTTCAAATCTCAGTTTAGTCAGCACCCAAGCATAATCTCATTCGATACTGGGCTGGTGCAACAAAAATTAATCTTGGGAATTGGTGATACCCAAGCCTCCAACTTTTTCTCTCTACAAGAGAACACAACGGAGTCAGTAATTTTGACTGATCCATGGCTCCGCATTGACGGCCAAATAATCGGCGGCATGATTATCGCGATTATTGATGGCGAGGATTCCGAATCAGCATACCAATTTTTGCTTGATACTCAACAACTTATCGATGATAACCATCTTAGTGGTGAGATTGGTGGTCAATTGATAACAGGTATTGATTTAGCCAAATCGTTCGAACAGACCAGAATCATACAGATTCTTTGTGCGGGATTAATCGTTTTAATCATTTCGTTAAGCATGACGCGTTCAATCGAAAAATCTCTAAGAATTGCGGTTGGAACCATTGCGGTTGGGATTGCAGTCGATGGTTTAGCCAGTCATTTAGGGGGTCGAGGCGTAAATACCGCCCCGGCGGTTCTCTTAGGAATGGGATTTGCTGCAGACTATCTATCACATGCTAGTGAAAAAGTGAATTCTTGGCGTTTAGATAATTATGCTAGGTGGGGTGCGGCAATTACCTCAGGATTGGTTTTCCTTGCGGTTTCGTTTAGCAAGTTTCCTCCAGCACGGAGCACTGGATTATTACTATCGCTAACTATTCTAATTTCTGTAGTATTGGCAACATGTCTAGCAGTAGTCTCCTCAAATAGTCAATCCTCGGAAGAAGAGTAGGCGATAATATTATCAAAAACAGCCCTTAGCCACACTCATGCATCCGCTGTTTGAAATGGATAATTACCTTATCCAAACCAAATTCATCAAAATTTTTGGTGGAACCTATTGGTTCAAAGACCTCAACGGTCAAACAATAGCGTATTCAAAGCAAAAAAGCTTCAAACTCAAAGAAGACATTATTCTTTATTCTGACGAATCCTGCACCCATGCGTTACTTCAAATTAAAGCCCGCCAAATGCTGGACTTAGCAGCAACCTATGACGTAACTGATTTGACAACTAATGAATTCATTGGTTCAGTTAAGCGAAAATTTCTAAAATCTATTGTTAAGGATAGTTGGAAACTGCTCGATGTTAATGGCAATCAATACGGCGAGTTAATCGAAGATAGCATTGCGATTCTACGCCGATTTATCCCATTTATACCAGCAAAGTTTCATTTTGAAATCCCCGGCCATGAAGGCATCACTCTTCACCAGCAATTTAATCCAATAATAAAAAAATCCCTACTAACCATCCCCCCCGGCCATCCAATGGACCGTAGAATGGTGGCTGCTATCGCCTTATTGAACTCAGCAATAGAAGGTAGACAAAACTAATTTTGACCAATCAATGGATTCATGCCTAATACCTTGCTGGGATAAGCGTGGCGAGAGTTGTTGTGATAGGTGCTGGTATTGCGGGATTAGTTGCCGCAATACATGCGGTTTCTGATGGCCACCACGTAGTTGTCCTTGAAAGCAAATCGAAAATAGGCGGCCGGGGAACCTCACAAAATAGCGCAGGCTTTTCGCTTCATTTCGGCCCACATCTTGTTGATAAATCAGGGCCGTTTTACAAATTATGTACGCAATTAAGCCGTATTAAACCATCAATAAAATCGGTCAGACTTGACAAAATACATGTTGTAGGGCACGGACCAATTCGTCCAGTTGGTAACATTAGACAAGCTGCTTTAAACAGACAATCAATAAAAGCAAAAACCCCGGGAAATCCATACTATGAATCTGTTCAATTCCTTTCTACATGGGGTATTGGAGAAAACGATTCTCGACTCAATTCGCTGCTAAAATCCAAACTAAGCGTATCTAACGAAGGTTGGATTGGCTTAATTGGTAGATTAGGTGCAGCATTGGATGAAGTTGGAGTACTGATTGAAATGGGTTGCCAAGTCGTTAGTGTGCAAGGCCAGAAAGTTGCTTTGAAAGATGGACGGCAAGTCGAATGTGATGCAGTAATTCTTGCCTGTGGCGCAGGCGCAGCAAAAAGGATTTTACAAGAGGTCGATGAAGAGATATATGCTAGTAACTTTGCTAATTTATCACCTAAATTCGCTAGTAGTATTGAAGCCGGGCTTTCATCAAAGCCGATGCTTGGTAAACATTGTCTAGTTGATTATGAGAATGGTGCTGCAATAATCGATTACACAGCAATTCAGCCAAGACTCGGCGCCACTGGGTCACATATTTCGGCAATACTCACAGGTGATTTTGAAGAGGACAGAAGTGGAAAATTAGAATTGATACTTGATAAACATTTATCTGGCTGGAAAAACTATTTAATTACTGATTTAAGACAGAAGAAAATCGTTATTGGATACTCTAATTGTGTCGAATATGATATATTTTCTAAAGAGAGAATTTTACTGGCAGGATCTTGGGTTAAATCCGAGTATCTTCTAGCCGATGCTGCAGCTGACACTGGTAAACGGGCGGCAAGGGCTTTGAAATCAATACTATAGGCAATGAAATTGTTATTCACTTCCTAGCCTGACAGATTATTATGCGTCTAGTATCTTGGAACGTTAATGGTATCAGAGCAGCAATAAGAAAAGGCATAGACGGGTATTTTACCTCTATCAACGCCGATATTTGGATGCTCCAAGAAGTGAGAGCATTACCGGAGCAATTGCCCAACAACTGGTCCTGGCCAGAAGGTTATGAAGTACACCTCCATACCGCAGAAAAAAAAGGTTATTCAGGGGTTGCGACATTGTCTCGCGTACCAATGAAAGTGGTTCAAACCGGTAAACCTTCAGCGGTAGACCCTCTTGACATTGAAGGTAGAATCGTGGTTACCAAACACGGCGACCTGACTTGTATCAATACTTACCTACCTAGCGGTTCAAGCGGGGAAGAGAGGCAATTGTTCAAAGAAACTTGGATGGACGAATGGCGTCAATTTTTGTTACCGTATGTTAGTTCCAATGAGCCAGTAATTGTTTGTGGCGACCTTAATGTAGCTCACACGGAAGATGACATTTGGAATCCAAAAGGCAATGCAAAGATGAGTGGTTTTTTGCCTCAAGAGCGGCAATGGTTCACTGATCTACTGGAAGATGGTTGGCATGACGCGTTTAGGGAAAAGTATGGCCAAGGAACCAAGAAATATAGTTGGTGGTCTAATAGAGGGCAAGCAAGAGCAAAAAATAGGGGCTGGCGAATAGATTACTTCTTACTTAATGAACTAGCCAATTCGTTAGTCACTGATATCAGAATTGAGCGACAAGGCGGGCTTGAAATTTCTGACCACGCGCCAGTAATTTTAGATATTGACTATTGATGATTTTCTTCAATATCTGATAGGGCAATCATCAACTCATCAACCTTGTCTCTGAGGTTTTGAATAGACGCATCCTGTACAACGATTACTAATTTTGCCTCACTGCCAGTTTCAGTTAAATTCGCTGAACATCCTGGACGAGATGCAGCAGTGAGTAAAATAGTTCCTAGTGTTGCACTACCGGCCCATTCGATAGTTGCACGATAAGACTCGACCATGAAAGGTCGAAGGGGTGGGCTGATATGAGGATGACTCCTAGGATATCCATGGCGAAGCAGCCTCCAAACCTCGAGGTACTGGCGGGTGCTGGGGGTGTCGCATTGGGCGAGGCTAGAACTAATCATGAGGGTAGACAAGCATTGCTACTTGTTCGTGGTGCTGAAGATACAACAGAATTTATTAGCCTAGTCCAGACCATGGGGATAACAATTGTCGAATCAATTTATCAGCCAGGAGTACAAGATGCCAAGGGCTATTTTGGTAGAGGCCGATTGCAAGATATTTCTGACGAATTACGATTGCGAGTAGACGGCCATCCATGGCAACAAATCGATCTTGTATTGGTTCATACTAATGCTACTCCAAGACAGTTAGTGGCAGTGAGCGATGCTACTAAGGTCGAGGTATGGGACAGAGTTCGTTTGTTACTTTCCTTATTCACTGCCCACGCAAACTCACTTGAAGCAAGAACACAAGTACGAATAGCTCGCCTTCAGTCAGATAGAACAGTACTAAGAGAGTTAGCCAATCAAACAACAACCGGCGAGCGCGCTGGATACGGTGGGGGCGGAGTGACTGCACTACAAGCTGTCCTAGCCAATGTAAACCGGGAACTGATATCACTTCGGAAGCGTCAAATAAAACATTCCAAGGCTCAAGCCGAGCGTCGCAGACAACGCGCCCGTAGTGGCGCAGTCACTGTAGGAATTGCCGGTTATACCAATGCCGGAAAGTCCAGCTTTTTTCTTAAAATGTCTGGTAAGGATGTCTTGGTAGAGGATAGGCTATTCTCAACTTTAGAAACAACGGTGGGGCGCCTTGCGGCAAGTCCAAGAGTCTTACTTGCTGATACCATCGGTTTTATTGACAACTTACCCAACGCAACATTGGATGCTTTTAGAGCCACACTCTCTGAGGCATTAGAGTGTGATATGTTGATGGTATTAGTGGATGCAACTGATTCAGTAGATGAGTTTCGTCGGAAAATTTCTGCTACTCAAAGGGAAATCAATTCACGTTATCTCAGTGAGGATGATTTAACTAATTTAGAGGAGCGCAGAATAATGTGTGTCTTAACCAAAATTGAAGATCTTTCGGAAGCAGAATTACTGAACAAAAAGGCAATAGTAACAGAATATGGATATGTACAACCTGAAGCAATATCGGTGCATCAAAACATTGGCCTTGCCGAGTTACAAGATGCGATGCTTGCACGATTATTTGGTGAACCAATAAAGCTTCGGCTAATTTATAATGAGGTAGGTAGAGGCATCGAAGGATTTCTCTCCGACGTATATGATTCTGGCATGGTTATTGAGAAACAATTACAAGACAACGGCGACATAGTTGTCGAGGCTTGGATAAACCAACAATCATTAGCAAGACTCGTGAGTAATTCAGCCGGGCGCATTGAAGTCAAGTAGGAAGAAGTTCTAGCAACTTTATGGGCGAGGGCGATTCTAACGATGATTACATCGATGAATTGACCGGCCTTGCCGAACCCTCAAGCAATTTAATGTTCACAACCTCCCAGGCAAAATTAACTATCGAAATCGATGAATTAACTAATCTGGGCAACTCCATTGCAGTATTACTACTGGTTACTTGTTTTTTGGGATTAGTAAATGGCTTGGACTTCACTCAGTCAGAATCAGGCCTGGTTAGGCCAGATGAATTTGTATTCAGATTCACCCAAAACGCACCAGATGAATCTGCGATATTCAATGGCCATGTATACAATCATGAAGGCTTGCCGCTGGAGAATGCAACAGTGTATATCTCTTGGTATGAGGGCGATTACTGGAACACAAGCTCAACCCAGACAAATGAAGAAGGCTTCTTTGAAATGGATAAGTTAGACCCAGGGATAACTAGAGTAGACATAATAGTAAATAGGGATAATTTTAGGGATAAATATTCTAACCGGGTTTTGCTTTCTCCCCCTGCTTTGTTTGAACCATACGGCTTTACGTCTATTGACTTTGTAGTGCCCTCTCAGGAGGAATTCGCTCAGCAAGATTGTGCCGATGGAACATCCAATTGCACCATTAGAGAAATTGATAATTCGCCAAGACAGATGGAACATCCATTGATGGATTCAGGGGCCTCGATGATTTACTCTATAATTGGCATTGGCTTCATTGGCCTGTCGCTATTGGCTGCAATGTTCACGGCCTGGGCCATGAAGACAGGCTCGATATATCTTCTAAGGACCGCTTCGGTATTGTCATTCTTTACCATGGGGCATTATTATTCAGCCTGTTTATTCAGTCTAGTAGCATTCGTTCTCACTTTTGCAGTCACTAAACCAAGAAAGGAGCTTAATTGATTGAATCTTGAGCAAATAGCCATTTGTATTATCATATTGAACAAATTAAGACGATGCATGAACATGATTAGCGCATGCTGGATGAGACGCTCTGTCGGGGAGCCAGTATCAGCGTTATTGATTGATTCAAACAATGATATTATTGCCGGCGGCCGGGATGGAATACTGATCAAATGGTCAGCAGAAGGTGATGAATTGTGGAGCACTCAAATGCCTAATCGGATTGGAAGCATTATAATTGCAGAAAAGGGCATTTATGTTTGTGCAGGATTACATTTAGTTGCCGTTGACCCTAATACCGGAAAATTACTCTGGCAGCAGGCATTAGAAGGAAGCGCCGATGAAATCACAACAATCAACGGATTAATTTATGCTACTTCATCAGTATACGACATCGAACATAATGACTTCATAGATTCAGCAGTATGGTGCTTTAACAGTGTCGGCGAAAAAGTTTGGGAGACGCACATGGCTGAGAGACCATGGGCAATGCTCGTCACTAATGGCCAACTAATACTTGGACTAGGTAGGCCAAAGATGGGGGCCGCATTTGTTGATAACGATGGAAACTTAACCCATGTAACACTCAAGTCAGAATCGCCAGTGACAACAGGAACAGATTCTATCAACGGGGCTATTTTCGGCCACGCAAATGGAGACTTAACCACAACTAGCGGCAAATCATGGACTGGGTCTGGGACATCAATTTCGACCATAAATGCGGCTGATAATGGACAATTAATTATTAGTAATGAGGAGGAATTAATCTCTCTTAACTCCAATTTTGAGCAAGCATGGGTGGAGAATTTAGNCCCAATATCAACAGTTTCTTCTGGCATTTGTGTTGATGAAAAACCTACTATTTGGGTCGGTATAAATGACGGTAGTAAAGGTATATTGAAGGTGCTGCTTCAAGAGGGGGGGCAGCTCGTTTCAGCTATGAATTGTGGTAAGATAACATCAATTAACTCAAATGGAAGAATGGTTGCAGTAGGGGATGAAGAAGGTGAGTTGTTTGTTTGGCAGGACGAGATGTTCAATCGAAGATTGATTAGCGATGAACCAGATGAAAACGACGAACGCCGCCAATCGATGAGGGAGCGTCTCAAGGTACTTCGAGGTCGTTAGTACGTACTTGCCCCTCCAACCCAATGATTTGCAAAGCTCGCAACATCCACGCCAATTTTTCCAATTTTCTTGCAGGATTCGTTTGTCCGGACCATTTTCCGATTTTAGTTGTAGAAAACCCAATTAATGAAATATCCTCTTTTGCAACCCCGAGGCTAATTGCCAAGCAAACTGCTCTATCTCCATCGGTAAAACCTCCAAAGTTGTGTATTCCGTCAATCGATTCAGTTACCTGGTGCGTTAAAATTAATTCAGGAGGATGGTCGAGAGCACTCCATTTGTTCAAGCAATCTTGCCATTTAGAAACATTATCTCCATGAGCATGAGCAATGAAAATAGCGTCAGATTTAGCTGCTTTATCTAGATGGGGGTTGCCGTCAAAATCAGTAACTACACAAGCAATATCGGCCAGTCCATCAACTCCGCCAATCGACCCATCCGCCGCAATAACTACGCTGTTATCGAAATCAAAATCAGAAAAGTCTTCGTCGCTNACCGACGCCCCCACAATTACAACTTTAGGGGCTGCATGCAATTTTTGTTTCAATCGATCCAGCGTACGCTGCCGATTTATTGGCGACCATATATCAACCCCAAACGGAGCCGCATAATTTAATGATTTAGTTAATAAATTCGCACTGGATAAATCACTCTGGTAATCCCAGCCAAAAAACTCTCTCACTGAGGTTTGAAGCTCAATTAAACCCGGAACAACTTCCTCGGTCACGTCCATTCCACATCAATCAGCCAAATGAAACAATCTCATCGTGAGATTGATATGATTGTTAAATTGTGGAAGCCTCATGCCGACTCCGAAAGTCACTCCTGTCATAGATAACGAGGTGACATTGGCAAGATATCCATTTTTACCCCAAGCAACGGAGTGGATTCAAGGATTAGCCACCGAGCATGAGATTGATTTAGATGAATTATTGGATGGTGAATGGATGGAGAAAGCACGCTCAAGAGCTAGAATACGCTTGATTGATTCAATAGAATCCAAAGACGGGGTTGCGGTTGTTGGAGGCGATATATTCACCGAAGAAGGACGAATAATAGAGGCATTTTCGTTTTATTATGCGCGGTTAGTGGTATTTGCTTCTGAGGACGAGAGATTAATTTCTCGATGGGCACAAGCAGAGGCAACTAGGGCAGAACAAGTATTAACCAAAGATAGTGAAAATCTAGAAATAATCGCCAGAACTTTCATTTCTGATATCGAGAAAGATTTCGACTTAACCTCCTCTAAAGGACTCCTTAACGCGCCCAACAACCGTAAGTTAAGACAACGCCACGATGGGAATCTATGGATAATCGGTATGTCGGATTTTATCGAAATCTGCCCAAAAATCACTGGTGCAAGATGGCGTTTAGCAAATGCTCAGATAACCAAGGGCAAGATTACTTTGTTTAATGAGCAACAGTACTCTTCATCAGCCAAACTAGCTAGACTTCTAAGGGAGCGAATTAAACATCATATCGAGCAGGAGGCATTGCAAAAAATGCAAAACATCGACATGGAACTGGCGTTAAGACTTGCAGAACCGGTTGGGATGGTTAGAAATCTAATGGCTAGCAAGGCTAGTGAAGCCATAAATCTCGTTGGTGCGGAGGAATCCGATTGGCCCCCCTGTATGAGAAAAATCATCGCAGATTTAGCGAACGGCGTCAACGTAAATCATTTCGGCAGACTCTTCTTAGCCTCAATCTCAGCAAAACTCGCGTTGCCCGAGGAGTCTTGTATTGGCTTCTTTCGGGGAGCGCCCGATTTTAGTGAATCAACTACAACATATCAAGTAAATCACGTCTACAACGGCGAATATACGCCGGCATCTTGTGGCAAACTCAAGGTGAATCATAATTGCCCAGTTTTGCCAGGCGATGACAGGTTATGTGATATTTCTTGGATGGACCACCCACTAAAATACATTAGAGCAACCCAACGCTGGAAGGCAAAAAATCAGCAAGCGCAAGAGAATTTGCGTAAAGATGACGAGCCATTGAGTAGCGAAACTCAGGACGCTAGCCATTCTGAGGAGTTGTCTGAACAATCAATCACTGGATGAGCCATTCGCGCGAAGGATTTGAAATGTAGGACATACTAGCCTCTCCAACCAACGGTGTTTATTATGGCTAGAACTCTCGTTTTGACCGTCGACAGAGACAATGATCTTGGAATTAAGACGGCAATCAGGGGGCCAGTCGTTGGTCGACGTCAAGTTCTGACTGCGGCGTTAAAACTTGGCATTGCAGACCCTGAAGAAAGCGATACAAACGCTATTTTGGGAGCCCTCTCACAACACGACAACTTATCAGAATCATTAGGCGATGATGATGAAGTAGAGATAGCAATCTTAACCGGGGATGAGAAGGTAGGGCTCAGGTCTGATCGGGCAATAGCAGCGCAACTCGAGGAAATCGTTACAACCTTCCAGCCGGATAAAGCGATTTTGGTGACCGATGGAGCTGAGGATGAATCGGTTTTACCGATTATCCAGTCTCAGGTCAGAATCGATCACGTAGAGAAAATCATCGTCAAACAATCAAAAGGCATTGAAGGAACATATTATTACATTGTTAAGGCTCTAGAAGACCCAAAATGGCGAGCAAAAATCATGATTCCTTTTGGTCTTGTGTTAGCAATTTTAGGGTTGGGAATTATGCTGCCCGCCGAGATTGGAGGCGTTGTTATTGGTGCGCTACCATTAGTTACCGGCCTGTACATCTTCAGCAAGGGCGCAGGAATTGAAACCACTGTTAACCGGGTAATCCAAGAAATGCGAGACAATGCCGATGCGGCTATGTTCTCATCACTATTGTGGACAGCAACAGTATTTAGTGCAATATTCGCGGTTGCTGAGGGATATCAAGAGTACACTCTACTAGTTTCTGATAGTAGTACATCCGTGCTTTGGCTCGAAGTCACCCACGCAGCCTTGGCATGGATAGTAATTGCTTTCCTGACGTCTACTGCAGGGTTCATGTTTTTGCGACTCAGAAGAGGGTCATTTTCCGGCAGGTTGATTGTATTGAGCATATTTGGTATGGTCGTCTACTCGTTTGTCGATTCAGCCTTACAGATTTCAACAGAAGTTCTGAATGGTCAATCATACGAGTTTAGTGTTAATCAAATTCTCGCCGACCTATTCTATCCAATAATTTGGGTCATAGTACTTTGGATGGCAACGACAATAAAGAATTCACTACAAGCAAAACAAGCCCAATCTGAGAGATATTGGGGAATTTGATTAGAGGATAAATTTTGGCAGGTGCTTAGCCATCGTTTTGTAGCCAACGACCCCAACAAGCACACCGTCGGAGTTAACAACAGCGATTTGGTTTAGGTCGTGAGTCAGCATTAAAGCCCCTGCTTTTAGGAGTGGAGTGTTATGTTTGACTGTCAATGGCGGGAGATTAATCAGCTGCTTAGCGGGTACACTGAGCATCCAAGCCACAGAACGCTCCACATTCTTCTTAGCAACGATTTTTAGAACATCTACAGCATGAATCCTACCCATGGGAACCCCCTCTTTGTTGACAACAAAGACATGATCCCAGTCATTTTGCGTTAAATCGTCTAAAACATCAGCCATTGTATCATAGTCAAAAACCCAATTTGCCTCGGCCATAGTTTCTCTACAAGTTATATTGCGAACAATCCTTGATCGCTCCTGAGGCGACCTTTTTTCAGGTTTACTGCGCGAGGATTTTTTCATCTTAGATCTACCCATCTCGAGGTCCCCCAGCCCATCGCCGAACCCTGCTGGTTTTGAATTCTTCCAATATATATATCATATTTTAGCCGGGTTTGATGATAATATATCCCAATCAAACCAACTAAACTATCTAAACCGGTTTTGTCGTGCCACCACCATGACCATTATTTCGCCGGATGAGTATAACTTGTTGATGAGCATCTCTGGTTACGAATTAAATCTTCAGGCAGCAAATATTGGCAAAAGGTATGGCCTTAGCGCGCAACAGGTTATCGCGATGTTACCAAATCAACCAACTAATCGTCAACAATCGATTAACACGAATATTCCGATTCAATCGAGCCATCGTTTCACTTATGACCCAAGCCCAGAAGCGTCAAAAAGGCGAGAACAAGTAAGTCAAGCCGTCAATTGCCCGAGTTGTGGAGCTGCTCTGGGCATTCCTTCTATTAGACCGATAAAAGTTACCTGCCCTCAGTGTTTACAAGAAAATACCTTCCATGAATAAGCGGCGTTTTCAAAAATATCAACCAGTTGGACTCTCCATGGAGGAAATGAAATCATCACACTGGCAATACTCTCCAAATAATTCCCCTCAACCATTGCCAAAATCACCATTTGTGTGTACAAATACTGATTTACTCCCCCTTGATTTTAATTTGACAATGGGCGAAGATATTCAAATTGAAGACCTCAAACAAAAAGTCATCAAGGCACGCGTTGGGGACTCATCACTGGAAGACTTTATGAGATTAAATTCAGCACCAGAGATGGGAGATAGAATGCCGATTTTACTCCTTGGTGAATTAGCGAATCCATTCCAATTGTCAAGGTTAAAATTGGGTATAATTCCGGTAATTTGTGTTAGGATAAACGGGCTTTCTAGAACCTATGCGGATAGTTTGGACGACAGGATGGTGAGGCCGGGGATTCATCATGTGACGTTGGCAAGAACCCCAGGCTGGTGGGAAGTAACTCATCTTGCTTTTGCAACCCTGCCACAAATGAAAGCAATGGTGACTTGGTTGAGTAATGGCAAGCGAGGCAATTGGCGTGGAGTAAAGGCAAACGAGGGCTCGATAAGGGTCGAAAATCAATCACAGTTAAGACATCCAACAGCACAATTAATCTCATGGGACGGTAAAACAGAAATCTGTACTGATGAAGAGCCCGAAGTTAACGGCCCATCGTTCGATATTTCTGACGTAATGATTCCAATCCACACCAACTACGGCTGCTATGACAGTAGAGGAAAAATCATTCGCTGTGTACATGTTGGCCAACGGGAATTTCATCACAATTATTTCCGTCGCGGCTCATCAAAACGTTGGCAAGATATTTTAGACGTCGTATAGGGCTCCCGCGGGATTCCCAGTGACCCGATTATATATCTTGCAATACAATGTAATAACGATACAGATGAGAGGAAAAGGTTCACAGAAAGAAGCAAGACTAGAACGCCTAAAGGAAGAAATTGTCGAATATATTGCAGTTGTGCCAGATTGTTCAGCAGCCGATATTGTTCATTATCTCTCCAATGAGCGAAGAATGCGTAATCACGGACTAACAACTAGGAAGGTTGGACTATTCATCCCCAGATATCTATCTGATCTTGTAGGATTCAAACTTGATAATTCGACTGGAAAACGTCTCTACAGGCTTGCTGCATGAACGGCAGGTTCATTTTGATTAACAAGTTCGCCTAACTATGGAATGGCCAAGTCACGCTTTTGCGAACTCGCTATTTCCTAGTTTAGAATTATCGAGTGAAAACCAGATACCCAAGCTTCCAACGCACGAGCCGGTNTGGCAGATTTTTGCTGCTAGCGGGGAGCGAAATCTAAAACACCAAATTAGCATGCTCGAAACGAGTAAATTGGAGTTGATAAATCGAGCAACCCTCTGTAGCACTGTAACATTTGATGAATCAAATGGGCCGGTTATGATTGAGGTAGGGGCAATCATTGAACCATCAACCCATTTTATCGGGCCGTGTTTTGTTGGTAAATACGCCACAATTAAGCATGGCGCTTACGTTAGAGAACATGCATGGATATGTTCCTCGGCTTTAGTAGGCCATTGCTCGGAAGTTAAGCATTCTATTTTGCTACCTAATTCCAAAGCCCCTCACTTCAATTATGTTGGAGACTCAATACTCGGCAAGTCAGTCAATTTAGGGGCCGGGGTAAAGTTGAGTAATTTGAGGAATGATGGCACTGAGGTATACCTCAGGATTGGAACTTCGAGGGTCGGCAGTGGTTTGAGAAAATTTGGCGCAATAATTGGCGAAGGCTGTCAATTAGGTTGTAACGCCGTCACAAATCCTGGAACAGTGTTGGGGATAAACAGTATTGTTTGGCCAAATGTTACAGTAACTGGAGTCCACGGCCATTCATCAACCCACAGGTGATTGATTTGGGCGTTAATTTATTTGGCACGGACGGGATTCGCGGCAAGGTAAATCTGGAAATTGGTGACGAAGAAGTGGCAATTCATCGGCTTATTGAGCATCGTGAGTTCTCATATCCTGTTTTGAGATTGATAGGCGAATCCTTGGGACGCGCCACTGAATTTGAACCGAGCAAAAAGCCACGAGTGGTGATTGGATGGGATGATCGTCCGGCAAACAACTTGTTAGCAAGTCACCTCACGATTGGTCTTAATATTGCTGAATTTGAGGTTATCCATATTGGGTTATGTGCAACACCTGCGCTACATTATGCAACGCTAATGTATGATGCAGATTTTGGTTGTATGATTACTGCTAGCCACAATCCAGTTGAAGATTCAGGCCTGAAAATCTTTTCAAAATATGGTTACAAGACTACACCAGAGTTCGAACAAGAACTTTCCCGTAATGCCCTATCGCTCTCTCAAGAAGAACGCGAGCTAGATGCGATCGACATTGATCAACTAAGCCAACCCTCAAAATCTTATGAATTAGCAGAGTGGTGTCAAAATCATCATCCAAACTGGCTTACTAGACGTTATCAAATCCTCGCAGAGTTAATTCAGCGCGATATTTCTGATGCATTAAACATTCATCAGCCATTACTGATAGATTCGTCTAAGGGAACCGCTAGTTTTTGGTTAGCAGATTGGCTATCGAGTAATGGAATTAATGCTCTGGAAATAAGCCACAAGGCAATGGCTTTGAATGATAATTGTGGAGCAGGAGATTTTTCACCAACTCAAGAGTGGACTTTTGAGGAGGCAAGAAACTCACCCCACCTTCTGATTAATCAACTGCCGCAATGTAAGCCTGGGACAATAGTCGGTGCGGCAATTGATGGCGATGGAGACCGGTGCTTATTGGTTGAAACTACCCAGAGCGGATATAAAGTAATAGATGGGGATCAGATCGGCGATAATTTTCTCAATTGCATGACTCAATTAGGTGATGAATGGACTTTGGCTGCAAGTATTGAATCTGATTTATCTTTGACAACAAACTTGACGCGTTTTCCGGCATTGGTTACCGTTAATGAAACAGCAGTAGGAGACCGATGGCTATCGTTCAAATTATCCAACAACAAAAACAACCAATTTATCGTGAACTCTTCATTGCCGGCGGTTGTTGGTGTGGAGGATTCAGGTCACATAGTATTGGCATCACCCCACCCAAATCAAGGCGGTAATTGGTCTCTGGTTGGTGACGGGGCTATGACATTAGTCGCATTTCTAATGGCCACAACCAAATTAGATGAAACAAGACGAATGCAACGGGGCTGGAAACAACGTCAATCTGTGAAAGGCGTTGATCGGAGCAAATGGGACGGGAGAAACGAATTATCAAATGTTGTTGAAAAGGCCTTACTACAGAAACTATCAGGCTTTGCTGAAGTATCGCAGTGGCATAGGGCAACACTTGTCGGCGAGCAAAGTTTGATGTTGGTTACTTGTTTGTTTGCCAGCGCCAAACTGTCGATTGGAGTTAGGAATAGTGGGACTCAAGCGAAGATCTCAGTTTCAGCCCGTTTAGAGTACGGCGGTAACAATCACGGTATACAAGAAACCATCAACGAAGTCTGCGACTTGCTAGCAATGCACATGATTAGCCATTGATTATTTGCTTCTCATAGGTTTGATTTAGATATGTTACAATGCCTAGCAGAATAGACGATGCAACCAAAATCGCCAACATTGCTTCTATGCCCGCACCAGTACTAAACATAACCATTGCAACAATCCAAGCAAGTACCATGTCTAACGCGCCAAATACCCGCCAAGACTTCCTCATGACCAAAATCCCACTGACCCAGGATGTCGCTGAGCAAATTATCATTAAGACCGCAACGATTGTCAAACCACTCCACCCAAATCCGGATGGTATTAGCAACAAGTGTACTGACCACAGACCTGCAGCTAACCAAACGCCTGAATCTGTTGCCACCGACCATATCACGAAAAATATTGAAATTCCTCCAAATGCAGTAGCAAGTATGTGTATTCCAATTGGGTCAAAACCTAACGGCTCCAAACACCAATACATAAGCCCTGTAATTGCTATTGGGGCTAAAAGCCATGAGACCATAACTGCGGCAGGTTGTGTCCAAGTCCAACTGCGCCTAATCACCAATACGATTGCTAATATGCCGGCAAATCCAACAGAGATTAATCCGGCAAAAATCACCCATGCAGAACGGCCAACAGCCCCACGATGGTCTTCTAGGTTGCGTACTAAGCGCTGTTTTTCCACCCAATCATAAGCAAAAACACAAGCTAGTAATACAAATTCAACAAATAGGAGAGGCAGTGTCCAGTCTACTAAACTTCCATCAAAGGGGTCTACTCGATACATGATTGGTACCTCTCCGCCAATAATTAGCGCAAAAACCCTATCTAAGGCTAAAAGATAAACAATCCCTTCTACTGCATTTGGAATACGTAAACCTAAATCATTACGTCCTATTAGTCCAATTCCTGCAAGCACACACAGACCCACAGTAATAACCGCTAGGTGCTTAGCATCATCCAATCCAACAACAGANTCGGAAATTCTTCCAGCTAGATGGACTAGAACCAAACCGGCCATTGAGATTGCTATGGGNAATTCTATACCGGCTACATCTGGCAATCTTAGGCCAATTTCATTTGCTCGGATTCTCGCTAGAGCGATGAATAGTATTGAAATTACGACACAGAATGCTAGAACTAGGTACGAAAGCGAACTGGTGAAGGAAAGATATGTAGATGCTAAAATAGTTGTAACTAAGAACGCAATTACGATTACCGGCCTATGATGGATGTCACCAATTTCCAAGTCATATTCATCAGTGGTNCCAGCACGCTTGGCCCGTTTTCTTTGTTTTTCCACCAAATCTAACATTTCGACATCGATCATCTTGAGTTTTGATTTGTTGTCTTGCTCGGTTAGGTTAACCGAGCCCTCACCTCTTTGTTCCACTTGATCTTCGACGAACTTCTGTAACCGAGTTTGCTTTTCTTCAATTTTTAACAATCGCTCCTGCCTCTTCGCAATAGATCGCATTTCGCTTCTGAATTCACCTTGTACCGCTAGATATGCACCAGAGCCAATAAATGCCAAGATAGTCGCAATTAGTACGATTGCCGAGTCCTTTACTTGGGCAGTGATGGCCATTACTGCAAGTAAACCAACTGCAGCAATTGCTGGCGGTAACAATTTCTCTACGGTGGCAGCCCTTCTTAGATAGAGGACTAAAGCAACCAAAGTTATTCCAGTAAGAGTATACAAATTAAAATTTTCATCTGGTAATAAAGCACTGCCATCCAACTCCATCAAATTGAGTGGTTCGAGGGCAATTATGATGAATAACCCGGATAACANCCCCATCATCAATGTCAGCAATTGCCCCGGCAAAGCCTCCGCCTTNTTCAAGAGCTCATCGCTAACTCCTGAACGCTTCATTCTGTCAGATGAAATCAATAGAATCGCACAAGTGATGACGAGGGTTACAGCCCAAATCCCCTGTTGTCCATAACTCCAAGATAGTGCAATAACCGAAAATCCCCAAATTGCCATTAAAGAACGAGGCTTTCCTTTGTGTTTGTCAAATAAGACCATAGTTGCATGACTAATCATCAATAAAGTCAACACTCCAAACAACCCAATNGCCGGCAGCGCACCGGGTCTTGTTATTGACCATGTGACAAATAATGCGAGTAGGAAACTTAAGTTCCATAACTGTAGAACCTCAGAATCTCTTAATCGAGCAGCTAATTCAGACATACCACTCAGTTTAGAGGCTAGATTGAATCCAGTGTCGCCATGTTTCATATTAACCCAGATTTGTTGTGATAAAAGCACTAGCATCCATATCGCAAGGTCATATTGTTCAATAAGAATTGGCACATAATCTGCTGAAACCAAACGACTTTCCACGTCGGTGGCAAAGAATAGCAACCACAACCACGGACCTACAACCGCGGTTCCGGCTATTGACGGCGAATCTCTATGCATTGATAGTTGAGCCAACCCAACCCATACTAAGCCCTGACTGACCAATAATGTTCTAGCGCCACTACCAGCATCATTGGCTGGGATAAGCAAGGTTAGCAAAACCACGATGAGCAAACCCCCGGCCCACAGCACATGGTCTGAAACTGCGGTCTGATTTTTTAGTAAGGCACCAGCAGTTAAGACAGCNGTAACAGCTGCATAGATACTGTATGGNCGCAATCCATACGGCAAACCCAAATCGATAATTCCACTCTCCAATATCGCTAGGGCGAACAAAAGGATCGGGGCTGGAAACACGATTAATGGCAAGAGCCTAGGCCATGCAACCCCCCTAACGATTAGATACGAAGCGCTGAATGCTGTCAAAAGAAGCACTAACTGGGCGAGTGCATAACCAGTTTCAAGTCGGTTAGCAGCAACTGCCAACAACGCACCTATCATTCCTAATCCAACCGATACTGACCACAAACCAGGCTTTCCAAGGCCCAATGATTTGAATGCATCAGAGAACCAGTTATCTTTGTCGACGAACATAGCAGCCATAGTTGAATTTGTCGCAGTAACACATACCATCAGTAAAAACAACAACAATTCATCCTCAAATGGCAAAACTTCTAGACCAAAGAAATTCCAGTTGTCCGATATTGCATGCACGCCGACCCATAGATATGAGACCGCGATACCCATGCTGGCAAGGTTACCGGAGTTTCGAATAATCGCCAGACTGTGCAACAAAATGGTCCCGATTCCGATCATTATTGCGACACCAAATTCACCGTAAACAGCACCAGCAGCACTCCCAACAATCAGAAGAATCAACGTCGCTTGAGCAGCAATAGCATCCTCATCATGGCGTTGTGCTATTGCTATATTCAACACCACGCCCACCAACAGTAGAGCGCCNAGTATATCGTTTTCATCTGCAAAGGAAAATTCATCTAACCATCCCCAATGCCACAGGTCTAGTATTAATCCATAAATCAGCTTCATTGAGATTATTACCCAAGTCACTCCTAGAATCCTCATATTTGGATTTGGTATCCATTTTTCACCCAAATAAAGTCCGATGATTGCCATCAAACTGAGACCTATTGCTCCGAATATTGGGTCTAATACAGTGCCGACAATCGTACCGATTAATGACCAAGATAGGATCATAGCAATCAGGAGTCCAAAACCCAATCTTTTCTCGCCATGGACTGCTAGATCAGTCACGCTATCGTTTTCAGGAGCGGTGTTAACAGTACCATCTTTTTGTATTGCCCCGGGTCGCTTGAAGTCTTCGCCGCCCTTAGAGAAAATTTCGGCGATTTCGCCCATTGCGATGTCAGGTGTAACCTCGACTTCATCGATAACATTTGCCGCCTCATCTTTGTTATTATCGCCAACCATAAATGATGATATGTCTATACCACGGGCTCGTGAAAAAGAACGCTTCCTGATGATTTCATCACGTGAATCATTCTTACTAGGAGACTGTTCTGGTCCACCAGTATTGTCAGACATACACCCTGTCGTTGGATTATAATTATTCAAGGCTCGCTCGAAATAAATCACATTGCAGTATTTTTCGCTTGGTTTATGTGCAACGAATACCTTGTCTACGATAGTGCTACAAACGAAAAAGACAAAGACATCCTCCGATACGTTTCAGCATGGCGGAAGCATTGGGGTCGCATCTCAGGGACCTCTCTGAACACGGGTTAAAGTGTTCAGGAAATATCTATTGGAACTTGCCAGTCGAAGACTTAGTTGACATGGCGGTTTCACGCAGCGAAGGAATTTATAGTGCCCACAAAGCGTTGGTAACAGAAACAGGCGACAGAACCGGGCGCTCGCCAAATGACAAATTCATTGTTGACGAACCAACGACAAACGCAGATGTTAATTGGGGCAATGTCAATATTTCTACTGACATAGCAACATTCACTAAAATGAGAGCTAGGGTAATCGACTATTTATCCGACCGAGATGATTTGTTTGTCCAAGATTTATACTGCGGCGCAGAGATGTCTGAAGCCTTACCGATCAGAGTTATCAATGAAACAGCTTGGCATAATGCTTTTGCCAGAAATATGTTTATCAGACCTTCAAGCCAGCAACTGGCCAAACACACGCCAGATTTCACCGTCTTCCACGCACCACATTTTGAGGCAAGTTTAGAGGATGGGTTAAACTCACAGTGTTTTGTCATTGTCAATTATCAAGCAAAAGAGGTATTGATTGGAGGCACTAGGTATGCCGGAGAAATAAAGAAATCAATATTTTCGGTAATGAATCTTATACTCCCGAAGAAAGGAATCCTTCCAATGCACTGTTCTGCCAATACTAATGGCGACAATACAGCAGTATTTTTCGGACTGTCCGGGACTGGAAAAACCACCTTATCTGCCGATCCAAAAAGGGCTTTAATCGGTGACGATGAACACGGATGGGGCGCCAATGGGGTCTTCAATTTTGAAGGCGGTTGTTATGCTAAATTAATCGATTTGTCAGAAGAAGATGAACCAGAAATTTTCGGCACAACCAAAAAATTTGGTTCCATCTTGGAAAATGTAATCATGGACGAACACGGGGTGCCAGACTTCAACAATACATCAAAAACCGAAAATACGAGAGGGTCTTATCCAATTGAATTTATTGACAATCGAACTGAAGATTCAACAGGAGGCCATCCACAAAATGTTATTTTCTTGACATGTGATGCATTTGGCGTGTTACCACCAATCTCTCGCCTAACTCCTGAACAAGCAGCTTATCACTTCATCTCTGGATATACCGCAAAAGTTGCCGGTACTGAGGTTGGGGTCAAAGAACCCCAAGCGACTTTCTCAGCCTGCTTTGGAGAGCCGTTCATGCCCATGCACCCTGGAGTATATGCCGATTTGCTGTCTACTAAGATGGAGGAGCATGATGCAACGGCATGGCTAATCAATACCGGTTGGTCAGGCGGACCGTACGGCGTTGGTAACCGAATGAAAATCAAATACACAAGAGCCATGCTAAACGCAGCTCTAGACGGGGATCTCGATGAGGTTGACTACGTCATTGATGCACGTTTTGGCTTTGCTGTNCCGCAAAGTTGTCCAAATGTGCCCAGTGAAGTTTTGCAACCCATGCAGACTTGGAGCGATANTGCAGCNTACAATNAGGCTGCAGATAACCTAGCTGAAATGTTNGTTGATAATTTCAAGCGCTATCAAGCAGGCGTATCCGATGCTGTTAATGCATCATCCCCCAAAACACTGCTATCCTAACTAAAAGCCCGTAGTTTCATAACTTAGCGGCGCGCACACTATACTGTGAGCGACATGCGCAGTGTAAGATGTTTTGTTGGGGTTATGTTCATAATTACTGCATTATCTCCGATAATGATGCACTACAATCCACTAAATTTAGAAACATTTGAACAAGAGGAAAGCGAAAACCCATTTGGCAAACCAGTAATGTTGGATGACGTGCAAAAAGAAATTAAACAAGCTGTTGGCTCTCCATGTCCAGCGATTCAGAATGATGGCGGCTCACCAGGAGATGCCGGCAACGCATCATCAAATACAGCTAAGGATTTGGGTAATAATCCAACCACCGCATTCACCGGTTGCGCCGATACCACAGATGATGAGGATTGGTATGAATTTTCTATGGATGAGAACTACAATATTGAAGTAACTCTGTCAAACTATCAAAATGATTATGATTTAATTCTATGGTTCGATGAGGGAAACGGTTCTTATAATTACGCAACCTATTCAATATTATCCGATCCAGTAGAAAGAATTACTAGCATTGGTACAACCCTTGAATCCACGCCGGGAACATATTGGATTAGTGTTTCACCATGGCAACAAAGCGGTAGTTCTATCGGCGATTATGACCTTGAGATATGGACTAATTACACGGAGTCTTGCATTGATTGGTTTAACCCACAAAACGATGGCGGGACAGGACAAGACGCGCCGCATAATTGGACAGATTCGCCAACTAGTATGGGCAACAATGTGACCGCATCATATACCGGCTGTTTAGATTCAAATGATAGCGGAGATACTTTTGCTTTCGATGTACCAGTTAACCATACTATTACCGTAATTCTAACGCCGGAGGATGACTTAAATCTAAATCTAAGGTTACACGAGGCAAACGGTTCAATAATTGATTATGACTCCGCTGGCGTAATAGATATAACAACTACTGGCACCACATTTGAAGACCAACCGGGAACCTATTATGTTAATGTCACACACCAAAATGGAAATGGAAATTACACAATCGAAGTATTCACCAATTACAGCATTCCGTTCCCTAACCTTGCTATTGATGGTGTGACAGTAGTCAATCAAGTAGTAAACCCCGGTGATGTAGTCCCATTCGATGTAACGGTAATCAATGATGGGACACTAGATGTCACAGATCCCTTCATGGCTGAAGTAATCCTNAGCGAAGACACAGGAATTACCTGGGTAGACCACAATCTTGGTAACACAACCTGGTCTAATGGATTAGTAATTAACGCTACCCAAATCCTAACAATCAATGGAACAATTCCAGCAAACATCGTTGAGGGCGAGTATCGCGTATACGTCGTCTTAGACAGCGATGAAACCATAACCGAATTGGAAGAAACAGATAACCAAATCTTTGTCCAAACCCTTGACGTAGGCAACAGCGTTAACGCTTGTGAAACCGTCCAAAACGACGCTCTGAGTGGCAAAGATGCAGGAGAAGAGGTAAACACCTCTATTGATTTAGGCCTCAAAGTTGACCTCGAAATCAGAGGATGTATTGACTCCAGTGACCGTGCAGACATGTACAAGATTACCGTCTCTCCTAATCAATCGTTAGATGTGACTCTAGTTTCTCCACCAATCTCAGGAGCCGACTTTGACTTAGAACTCCGACTACCAAACGGAACAATAATCGATGATAGTGAATTAAGCATCGACGATTTTGTGACCTTAGAAGGTACTGATTATGAGAATACATCAGGAGATTATTACCTCTATGTAGAATATTGGGCCCCTTGGAATGGGAATTCAAGACCTGGCGGAACCTATCGCCTATTGATAGGCGAACCAGATCAATCAACTTATGTTGTACCATTTAGTTGCCGAAACCAAAATGATTTGGGACAACAAGGAGATGCTGACGGCTCGGCAGGTGAACCACTGGGCACTAATTATAACAGTAGCGGGACTGGTTGTCTAAGCAACACTGATACTAGAGACGTGTACACTTTCGGGATGGAAGGATTCAAGAACGTAGAAATTAATTTTAATGCTTCAACCTCATTACCGTTTACTGCGAGTTTGACGAATTCAGCCGATGTCGAAATCGCTACCATCGATAATACAAGTTTCGGGCTTTTGTTTGAATCGTTCGGTAACGAAATGTATGAGGGGCAGGACAATACCTTCACACTTGCCATTGATTCAAACGGCGGTGAAGGCACTTACGAACTAGATATATCGTTCCATGAGCCGGCATTACCAGACTTGATACATTCAGCACTAATTTGTCCAACAACAGAGACATTTACTGATGAAGTTATTCCTGTACAATGGGTAATTAACAATTCAAGGGGACCCGGAAACGGTTCTGTAATCAACATTATGATTGAATTAATCGATTCAAATAATGAAACGGTTAGTATAATCTACTCGTCAGAAACAGTATCAGAAAACCCTGTCGTCACCAACGCAACGTCTTACAATCGAGAGATTGTCCAAGATGACTATCAGTTATTCACAATTCCAACCGACACACCCTCAGGCGACTATCGATGTAAGATTATTATCGATGCCAACGGCGATGTGCCCGAAATAAACGAATCCAATAATATCCACTTTTCGGAACCATTCGTTATCCTAAACGAAGCCGAATTGTGGGCTAATGATGGCGACAGAGACGGATTCAACTCTACTGATGCTGGCGATGGTATCATCGATGATTGCCCAGACAATTCCGGTAGTTCAACTGTTGACAGATATGGTTGTCCAGATCTAGACAACGACGGGGTGTCCAATGATAACGATATCCTACCAAATGATAGGACTCAATGGTATGATTCTGATGGAGACGGATTTGGTGATAACCCAGTAGGCACTAATGGCGACGAATGTCCAGATCTAGCTGGCGTTTATAATGGCGATAATGGAGTTGGCTGCCCTATTTCAGATTTGGACTTTGACGGCGTATTGAATGAGAACGACGCATGTCCAGATACGCCGCCNGGGACAATTGTTGGCGCAGATGGTTGTGGATTGCCTGAAGAGCCGGCAGACAACACTACAGACCCAAACGACTCGACGGGTGTAACACCTCCAATAGATAATGCCGACGACACTAGTTCTGGAGATGGCGCCACTGAAGCATCAGACGACGCAGAATCAGAATCAGGATTATTCGGTATGTCTTACACCGTAATCGGTTTGATTGGCGTAGTTGTGGTTCTATCGCTATTGACCTTGTTATTTGTTAGAGGTCGAGGCTCAAAGAATGATGACGCATTCGCAATACAAGAAAAAGCCTACGCTGCTGCTGGCTTTGCGGCGATTGCCGGTGCGGGCGCAGCAGACGCTTCAATCACTCCAGAACAATTGGCCTATGAGCAGCAGTTAGTCGCTTCAGGTTATCCTGCAGACTATGCACGTGCATATGCTGACCAACACTTCAGGCCCTGGTTAAAGCAATAATTGAAAGGCAATACTCATGACCTGCCAATATCTGGCACTGCCATGCAGGTGATGATGAAGACAAGTGCAGGAGATATTCTAATCAAATTATACGTAGATGAAGCGCCAAAAACAGTTGAGAACTTTGTAAAATTAGTGGAAATGGGCCATTATAACGGCCTCCACTTTCACCGAGTAATTGAGGATTTTATGATTCAAGGCGGCTGCCCACACTCAAAAGACCCAATGTCACGCAGAGCCGGAACAGGTGGCCCAGGCTGGCAAATACCTTGTGAACCCTCGGCTTTAGCTTTGAAGCATGACCGACCGGGGGTCCTCTCGATGGCCAATGCCGGTAGAAATACTGGCGGATCACAATTTTTCCTTACCACAGTTGCAACACCATGGTTGAATGGCAATCATGCAGTATTTGGTGAAGTGATTGAGGGAATGAACGTCGTATCCTCGATCGAAAGATGTAGGAAACTTCCAGGCGACAGGCCAGCAGAACCACAACAAATAATCAGTTGCACAGTCGTACAGTGAGACATGGCGATACTAGTCATTCACGGCGGCGCTGGCGGTGATGGACCATGGTTGGGTAATACTCCACTTGATCCCAAGAGAATTGATTGTATGAATCGAGTCCTGAAGGATATTGGTGCCAAACTAGAACGCGATGAAATTGATTGCCTTGAAGCTGTAACACTAGCCGTAGAAATGCTAGAGGATGAACCATTGTTTAATGCGGGACAAGGTTCAGTAATTGGCGAAGACGGCTCAATTACAATGGATGCTTCAATTATGCGCGGCGCCGATAGAGCCGCCGGTTCAGTAATCAATGTGACAAAGCTAAGACATCCAATAAGAGCAGCTAATTTGATTTTACATCAGGGTTGGCCAGTAATTCTGAATAGTTCCGCAGCCGATGAATTTGGATTAAGTGAAGGGGTTGAAGAGGTCAGCCAAGATTGGTTGAAAACAGAACTTAGACAAGGTCAGTGGGAGCAATGGAAACAAGACAAAACCGATCCCGGCGCAACCGATGAAGATGATTCAGTGCTTGACCACGATTTGGAAGGTAGAATTGCAACCGAATTTTCTAATGAGGAAATGGGAACCGTTGGCGCAGTAGCGCTCGATAATTACGGTAATCTTGCAGCAGCAACCTCGACCGGTGGCATGACTGGTAAGCCAAATGGCCGAGTCGGAGACACCCCCATCATTGGAGCAGGAACTTGGGCGGATGATGCTATAGCAATTTCCTGTACTGGAGTAGGTGAGGCATACATTAGGACATGTGCCGCACATAGTCTTGCATCATATTATCATTCAACAACAAAATTATCGGATTCAGCAGATATGATTCTTGACGAGGTAGCACCACTAGGTGGGAGAGGAGGTTTGATTGCTGTAACCTCCTCAGGGGAATTTGTCATGCCGTTTCAGACACGGTTAATGTATCGCGGCTATTGGAATGACGGGGAGGTAAAGTTTGGAATAGGGCCAGAACTCGAGCAATAGATATTATTTAATAATTAATTAATAAGCACACATTATGTCGAAGCATAGAGTCGGAGATAGGCGAATAATTAGCATCAGCATACCTGAGGACTTAGCGGTAAGATTAGACCGTAGTGTAGGCAAAGGGAAAGATGGGCGTAGCGCGACAATTGCCAAAATGATTGATAGTGCACTAAATCCTAAACCAGTCCAAAAATTGTCAAAGGCGCAAAAACCGTCACCAAAAGGTGCTATCGGCGTCCGTATTGAAAGCGATACAATGGGCGAGTTAAGGGTTCCAAGCGATAGATACTACGGCTGTCAAACCGCCCGTTCATTGGTCAATTTTGACATCGGTAATGATACAATGCCCACAGGTGTAATACGCTCTTTTGGAATATTAAAGCAAGCAGCAGCAAAGACGAATGTGGCGCTAAAGCAGTTAGATAGTGACGTTGGTGGGCTAATAATTCAAGCGGCGCAGGAGGTAATTGACGGCGAATTGGATAGCCATTTTCCACTACGAGTTTGGCAAACAGGCAGTGGCACCCAATCTAATATGAATACTAACGAAGTCATCGCCAATCGAGCCATTGAGATTGCTGGCGGCGAGTTGGGCTCGAAGACTCCAGTCCATCCAAATGACCACGTCAATCGAGCCCAATCATCTAATGATACATTTCCGACTGCAATGCATATCGCCTCAGCGGAGGCTTTTGTTCATGATTTACTGCCTAGCGTAAGAGCATTGAGAAATGCTTTAGATGACAAAGCTAAACAATGGTCTGAGATTGTAAAAATCGGCCGCACCCATTTAATGGATGCAGTACCACTGACCCTTGGACAGGAGGTTTCTGGTTGGGTTTCACAGTTAGATGCCAATCTGCGAAGATTGGATTTCGCTCTTGATGACCTATTTGAATTGGCGTTGGGGGGAACCGCGGTTGGAACAGGCCTCAACACACATCCGCTATTTGCTCAAATGGTTGCAGACGAAATCTCCAATATCACCGGGTTGAGTTTTGTCAGTGCAGAGAATAAATTCGCCCAATTAGCTGCTCATGATGCTATTGTTGCAGCCAGTGGAGCATTGAACACTCTAGCAGTAAGTTTGATGAAAATAGCCAATGATATACGGTGGTTGGGATCAGGTCCTAGATGCGGTCTTGGGGAGTTGGCCTTGCCAGCCAATGAACCCGGTTCATCAATCATGCCCGGTAAAGTGAACCCAACACAAGCAGAGGCGATGACGATGGTTTGTTGCCAGGTAATGGGTAACCATACAGCAATTACAGTGGGGGGCTCTCAAGGAAACTTTGAACTCAATGTCTACAAACCTATGATGATTTATAATTTGTTACATTCAATCGCATTGCTAACAGACTCATGTCGTTCGATGAGAGAAAATTGCATTGAAGGATTGGAACCAGTTAACGACAGTATCAATCAACATCTTGATAATTCACTAATGTTAGTTACTGCCCTTAACAATTACATAGGGTATGACAAAGCAGCTAAAATAGCAAAGAATGCACATGAAAATGGTTTGACACTTAGGGAATCAGCATTAGCACTGGGTTACTTGACCNACGAGGAATTCGATGACTGGGTTAGGCCAGAACAAATGATTGGACCATCAGTAAAATAATCACAAGAAATCGGCTAATGACATCTGTTTAGAACGGTCGTTTTGGAATAGTGAGTCGGTACTATTTGCTAACCATTCGACATTTTGTTTAGTATAAGTATCGACGCCATATTTTTCCATTACGTGCTGTGTGACTTTGATGTATTTTCTTACCGCACCTTCTGATACGGTTAATGCCAAGTTACCGTTACATAAATCTCCTTGAGACTTCGAAATTCCAAGTGAACCAAATCCAGCATTACTTGACTTACTTTGTTGTATACACTTACCAGCAATGGGCATTCTACGATATGAATGGCCGCATTTAAGACATCTTACCTTTTGTCGAGCAAACGCATTTAGATTACCTCTAAGATCGGGTAAAAAGTGAGAGCGAATGACACTCGATGCAACTGTTCTCACATCTACAGCACGTAATCGATGACCTAAATCTAATTGGCCATTCATCTTGTCAATCATAGTATCAAGCGTCTTGTACGCTGAAAGGGTCGGCCCAGCAGAAATTGAATCACAGTCGTGAGTAAAACCATAACCCCTCATAGCAGCGACAGACTCTAGCCTACGTTCGACGAAATCGACCCGATTAGCAATTGACTTTGGATGTGGGCTGTCCTGAGTTGCTTCGTAGAAATCGCGTTCGTAGTACCAACCAGAATCAACATTCAAAGCTTCTTTGTCCACCTCTGTGGGGTTTAATCTAGTCGTTAAAACGAGGGGTGCATCCATTTGACCACCTCTATTTGCGGGCAAAATTTCACGGCTAAAGTTGAGCAAACCATCCATCAATAGCATGATTGCATCTTCATCGCCGTCACAATTTCTCCGCTTTGATGCGTGGAAAAGCGGGTGAGCATAGCCGCCTGAGCAATCAGCCCAACCAATAATTCTCGATAATACGCCGCCTGATGTGTGGGGTGCTAATGCACAAATTAGGTGTCCGACTAAATCATCAGAATTGGAAACATTGTAATATGGTTCAAGACCGTAATACCTAATTAATAATTCATCAATAAATTTAGCAGTCCGTACGAAGTAGTCGCTAGCATTCTTTGCGACAATGAAATCTTGTGGATATAATTCGAGCATTTGATCGTCAGAAACTAATTCATTTCCAAGATAGTCATGTGTATAACCTAAATGAAGCAGCTTTTTCCACGAGACCTCGATTTCTCTCGGCCTGAAATGAGTTACCGGAACATCACTCATATCAAACCTAACCGTTCCATCTCTGAACACCGGAATATCATATTTCGCCCTTAACATCCCTTTCTCTAAGGCTTCAGGGGTTTGATTTTTACTGGCAATTTTCTTCATGCATTTGATGTTGGTGGGGACCCTTTCAAGCTCCAAATTTATCATTGCATCTTCAATCATTGATGCGATTGGTACCGTGGTAATTTCACCTCTTCTTCTTCGATTAGCCTCTAAGTCTTTCTTGAACTCAGTTCGCCCACCACATTTTTCACCGGGCATTGATTCCCCGTATTCATTCATTTTTCGATGATGACAGGATAACATTGGGGATTTTTTCCCACAAGTAGTGCATGTTCTAAGTCCCAATTGAACGCGAATATCTTGTTTCTCTGCAGCATTGGTTAACAATCTTTGATTGCCACCGTTCAAGTCGATCGGGAATAAAGTATGCGCCATTGGATTCATAACCCTTGGAGCAGATTTCTCTGGTCGGCCCATGCGACAACCGATTCTAACAGGGGCAGAATGGTGCCATCGTAGTTTTGAGATCCTCTTTATGGTAGGTAAAATACCGTCAACTCTGTAGTCATCTCTTTCGATTTGAGCAGCGAGAAATTTTCGGTCATCTTCAGGACCTTCATCGGGAATACTTGTCGCGGCAATTTGACCAATCTCGTCGGTTTCAGCAATTGATTTACCTTGTTGCCTCGCCTTGGTTTCAGCGGAGATTCGTTGAATTGCCCGTCTCTTTTCCAACTCTTCAAGTCTACTCTCTTCTTTAGCCAGAATCTCTTTTGCCATTTTTAGTTTAATAATTCTGTCTTCAAATAATTTTTTTGAATCGGTTATCATAATGGTTGCATAACCATCAACCGTAAACCCAAAAGCCTCCAGAAGGGCAGACCAACCGCTAGTAATTATCAAATCATCATCTTCGTGGTGGTGAGCTAGGCCCAAAATCAACGCAGAACCCTTGGCGATACCATGCTGCTGTAAAGTCCATAACGCTGAAGGATTTTGATCGAAGATGAAATCGTCGACAGAAAATGTTGGACCCGGAGTATTTTTGATATCATTAATTCTAAATTCAGGTGGTGGCATCTCATGCATAATCGCCGAATCCCAATTAGTAACGCCACCCTTTATTCGCAAACATCTTTCTTCGCGTTGTGGCATCATGCCACTGTCTGCTTCATCGTTGAAATCTTCGATGGATGCGTCTTTCAGTATGGTAATTAATTGTGGAACCCATTCAATTGGCAGATCGAGGAACCAAGGATTGTGTGGAGGGGGTAAGGAGGTTTTGAATTTCTCAGATACTGCTTTCGCCTGTGCCCAGGTTGGCTGTTGAGCGATCAAGAATCTTTGCCAACGTAATCTGACATTAAATCTAAGATTGGTGTCTGGGAACTGTTCTTTTGTAAGGCCCGGGACACCGCCGGGGCAATCCCCTCTTGACAAATCCATGATTAAGCAAAAAGCGTCGACAGATTCGGGAGAATTCAATTCTTCGATAAGGTCACTCGCCCACCAATCCATTGAATAACCCGCAGGTACCAGGTTTTGATTATTCTCCATGAATTCTCCATAGCCAATAACAATCTCACCATTATCCCATACTGTTGCAACATTTGGCTTTAATTTGTTGAAATTATCAGTAGTATCACAGCGCGTGAAACGACCATCATCTAAAACAACCCAAGGCCCATCTGTGTAATCGGACGGAGTGATTGCACAAGCTTTACCGGGGCGTTCAATCTTCATTTGAGTTCCAATTGTAATGAAGTCATCCATAGCTAGCATACAGGCCGGATTAACCGATGCGGCAGCCAATCCAGAAGGCCTTGCACGACCATATCTGAGGCGAAACCCTCCTGGCTCTTGAGGTGCACCGAAAACGGGCCTTCCAGCAATAATATCGCTCATAAATTTGGTAATTGGCTCAACCACTCTTGATTTAAATTTGACATCATCTAAATCCTCACTCTGTTTATCCTTTTCAGCGAACTTACTAATGAAATCCCACCCAGCAATTTTCATTCTTTCAGTATGTTTTTGGATTTTTGGGGCTTTCAAACACATACCTTCTCCAATAACCAAAAGTACCCCACCGCGAATTCTAGCCTCATCGATGTTTCTCACCTGGCCATAGCCAGAACACTCTATTCGCTCGGTAGATTCTCCGTTAATCATCACCGGGCAAGCCCTAACAATTTCATCGATTTCTTCCGGGCTTGGCCGATATTGTAGATTACCGCGATATAATCCAAACTCCTCTTTGACACGTTCTACCTCAGGATCTGTTGGCCGATATTTGCCGACATTTAATTCGATTCTGATCATGTCAGCAATTAGTACAGCAAGGGCCTGAGCAGTACCTCCAGCGGCTCTAATGGGGCCGGCAAAATGCACAGACACAAATTGAGAACCATCTAAATTATTCAATAGGCGAACTTCACTAATTCCTTCAAGCGGTGCAACAAGTACAGCCTCTGTTAGGATTGCTAAACCAACTCTAAGTCCAACATCTATGGCTGTAACCAAATCGTGACCTTCGTCACGGAAACCCCGAGCGACAGATTGAGCCATCAACATTGATGTAGTTTCACGGTCATGCTTTGCCAGCATTTTCCTGATATCATTCGCAACCTCATAATCACCTAGATATTCCACTAATAATTTCTCAGTTCTACCAGCTAAGTCTGCTGCTCTCGGTATCTCGACGAATGGTTTGTAATCGAGGTTTTTCGCTCTTGCAATCTCGGCGATACGATAGGCATCCTCGGTTCTTTCATCCATCCATTGCTGATAGTTTTCCATTTCATTTTCAAGTCTTGAAATGTCTATTCCGTCGATAGGGTTCAGGTCGGATTGTACTTTTACTGTATCCGCCATACCTCTCACTATTGGACAAGGCAGCCGGCCGCTTATCAAAAATTGCCTAATTTAGGGTACCAGCAGAATTATCAAGCATTATTGGCAAAAATTGCTGAATAAGTAACGAAAGTTCATTTGCCATTTGCTTAACCAGCAATTGAGGGACATGGCACAACCAATACGGAGTCACCCAAAATGGCCAAGACTTGTTGATTTAGTTAGGGAGTTAGCCTTTATCGACGGCGGTAGTGATGACGCTTTCACTCTAGCTAGCGGACGCCAATCACGCTGGTTTTTCGATACTAAACCGGTTATGATGCATCCTGAGGCGAGTCAATTGATTGGTGAGATGCTTAACATTAGAATGGATGAATTAGGAGCTGATTTTGTTGGCGGACTTGAGTTGGGTGCGGTGCCGCTAACGGCTATTGCAGTCGCAATGTCGCCCAAGGAATCCTCAAGAAGAGGCTTCATGATGCGAAAAGAACCCAAAGGCAGGGGTGGTCGAAAAACTAACAACCCTCCCGGTATAGAGGGCTCATCCCTGTCTGGCGGCGGTAGAATCGTTATTGTTGAAGATGTCACAACAACTGGTGGCTCAGCCATTAAGGCGGTACAGAGAATACACAATGATACCGATTGTCAAGTAATCNGCGTCATCAGTATTGTTGATCGCGAGGAGGGGGCAGATGAGGCATTTGCTGCCGCAGGGATAATATTTGAAAGCCTCATGTCTCGAAGNGATGTTGCTGGATTTTGAGGAATTTTATGCCCCGAATAATTCACCCATTATCTGAACCCAGTGACGGATTGTTCGAAAATAATCCTGACAAAACATCAATTGAACAGTTCAGATTCTTTCATGCCGATGAAGGCAAACCATTAGCAACACCGTGGCAAATTGCCTTATCAAGAGCGATTATGTTACGCAACTATCAACTTCCAGAAGGGATAATTCTTGATTGTGCCTGCGGCAGTGGAATACAGATTGCCGCATATTCAGAGATACTCAATCGCCCGATTGTTGGAGTAGAATTAAATGAAAATAGAGCACGAGCAAGCGCAGTAAATTTCCGCACAGTGTTCACAGCTCGCGGTAGTGGCTCTCTAGACCGATTAAAAGACAGCGTCCTTATTGTAGGAGATGGAAGAAATGGTTCAGAAGTGTTGTCATTATTATCTGTAGAAAATCAATCGGTTGCGTTTCTTCATTTGGATCCAGCTAGACCCCGTAACAGTCGAGCGCATGCACTCAGTGAAATGGCTCCTAGGCTAGATGAGGTTTTCGAAGGGTGGAAACCTCATCTCAAGAGCGGCAGGAATGGCCCAGCAATACTGCTAGATTTGTCGCCTCGACTGTCTCGTATCCAAATGTTAGAGGTAGAAGATTTAGTCGAAAAATTCTGGCCTAACACAAATAAGACTTGGACTTGGACATCTCGTGGCAAAGGTAGGGTAGATAGGCTGGCATTATGGGTTGGAGCAATTGCCGAGACAGCTTTCTCACGGCGATTTGTTAGAATTCCCCCAGATCCTACTACTCCACCAATTATTTTGTTGGGTGGTAAGCCGATAGCAGAACAAGAAAGCAACACTGAACGACATTTCGTTCAGCCACAACGAGGTAATTATGTTTCGATTGTTGATGCTGCTTTGGTAGAATCCGGCATGGCAAATGATTGGTTAGAAACCATTTCGATTGGAAGTTATGTATGGGCGGAATCACAAGGAAGAAGGCCGATTATCTATCACGAAAAAAGTTTTGAGAGCCCTACGTTAAAGTTAGCCGACCTGATTGTTACAACAGGCCGAATAGTGGAGTTAATAAATGCTGAATTAACCCTCGAATCTGCTGATAAATTCGTTGAGGTTTGCCTCGAACAAGACATTGGTAAGTTAACCATTAGAGCCAGTCTAAAGCCTAATCTACAACCAAAATTACAGGGCTCTTTTGACCGTCAATTAGCTAGGCGACACGGTTCGAAAGAAGCATTTTTGCTCCGCAATCCTAACGGGGAAAATTATCTTCTGTGTATCAAAAACTAGCCTTTTTATTGGGATTATTTAGTAATTCAAAACAACTTGCTGCATCGCGGTCTTGATATATGGGAGGTTGGTCGGGAACTTGCTTCACACTGTGTGTAGCATCAAGGTGAAAAGAGATGGCACAACCGAAAACCGAAGACTTAGGAGAAGATTTTTCTTACATACTTCGTATGGCAGACACCGATATTGATGGCCTAAAACCGCTTGCTACGGCCTTAACAGCCGTCAAAGGAGTTGGCGCAAGAACCGCTAATCAAATCTGCAAGAATACGGGATTTGATGCAGCAGCTCTTGCAGGACATCTGTCTGCTGAAGACCAAGAAAACCTACGCCTAGCGATCGAAGGCTACAACGAGTCCGTGCCATTGTGGATGCTTAATAGGCAGAGAGATTTAGAAACCGGTGATGAACTTCATTTAACCGGCCAGCAAGTTAAATTGACCCTCAAAGATGATATTACCAGACTTCGTTCAATCAAATGTTATCGCGGCGTTAGACACGCAAGCGGCAACAAAGTGCGCGGTCAGAGGGGGCGTTCGAACGGTCGCGGTGGTTTAACACTGGGTGTAAGCAGGAATAAGTGAGTGATTTAGATGGGAGAACCAAAATTTTCGAGACCTAAATTTGATACCCCTTCCCATCCGTGGAAGGCTGCACGTATTGAAGAAGAGCACGCAATCAAGGCTCAACACGGCTTGAAGAACATGCGCGAAATTTGGAAGGCAAAATCACAATTGAGGCGCCATCGAAGACAAGCAATGCGTTTGATTGGTATGATTGATACCAGCGAAGGACATGGTAAGAAGGAAATGGAAGATTTGCTACATTCTCTTCACAATAAAGGATTAATCCAATCGGATGCAACTCTTGACGATATCTTGTCGCTTGGTACTGAAGACATCCTCAACCGCCGGTTGCAAGCTCAAGTTTATTACAAAGGTCTGGCAACCACCATGAAGCAGGCAAGACAACTTGTCAACCACGGACTAATTTGCATTGGCGAACAAAAGGTGACAATTCCATCATATCCCGTATCAAGAGATGAAGAGGAGCACATTCGATATCATCCAGGCAGCCAATTAAACAATCCTGAACATGCCATCAGAAAAGCGATCGAGGGACGCAGAGAGAAGGCCGAATACGCTGTCGAGGAAGTAGACCCTGAAGCAACCCCTGAATTTGCTGCTGAAGTTAAGAAGGCTGCAGAATCCGCACCATCAGTAGAAACAGGAGGCGATGAGTGATGTCACGCCGAGCAATAGTTAACATCTTTAGTTCATACAACAACATCCTAATGACTGCTACCGATTTAACAGGTGCTGAAACAATCACAACTTGTTCTGGTGGTCAAATGGTCAAGTCATCCAAGGATAGTGGCGGCCAATTTGCGGCAACACGGGCTGCAGAAAAATTAGCTGACGCATTGAAAGACAAAGAATTCACCCAACTTATTGTTAAGTATAGAGCACCAGGAGGCAATCTGTCCAACAATACAGGCCCTGGCGCTCAAGCAGCAATTAGAGCATTGACCCGTGCAGGTATGACAATTACCAGGATCGAGGACGTAACCCCAATCGCCCATGACGGGACTAAGAGTAAAGGCGGCCGACGTGGCCGACGTGTATGAAACAGTGGTGATATAGTGAAAGCACAGATTGTAGAAGGCTGGCCAAAAGAAAATTCCATAAGGATTTCACTTAGTGAAACCGATGCATCGCAAGTAAACGCAATCAGAAGAGCCCTGATTTCAGATGTACCAAAACTAGCAATCACTAGAGTAGATATCAACCAAGGTGTTGTTGAAAAAGATGGCCAAATTCTAGAATCAGTAAACGTACTACCAGATGAAATGCTAGCACATAGATTAGCAATGATTCCAGTTCCAACATTCCCGAAAGAGAAGTTAGAATTCTTCGAAACCTGCCCCACTTGTATCGATATGGTAGAGGCCGAGAAGGGTTGCCCCCAATGTCAAGTGATTTACTCATTGGGCGCTCAAGGCCCTGCACCAGATGCTGAAGAAGAGCACGTTACCGTTTATGCTGGAGACCTAACCACAATATCAGACCCCATGTTTGACATCAAAGAACAACATCGAAGGATTCCAATAACTATTCTCTCAAAAGGACAATATCTTGAATTGTATGCATTTGCCAGACTTGGATGCGGGTCAAGCCATCAAAAGTGGTCACCCGTTGCTGGGGTTGGTTTCAGCAATAGGAATGTGGCAAAGTTGAATAATGCTAAGAATGCAGAGACACTGTTTGCTTTGAATCTTAAAACAAGCGATGGTAGAGACATCGACGCCAAATTATTTGGCAAAAATAAGGTAATTGACGATATAAATACTGTTATCGATTTAGAAAGAGCCCTCCATCAGGTTGGCCCGGGGACGGGTCGAGACGCAGATTTTGATGATGCAATCACCCTAGAACCAGTTGACGGCGGATATGTATTATCTTATGAGACAGATGGTAGCCTAGACCCTGTCACAGCGTTTAACCTAGCAATGGATGAACTTAGTAACAGATTCACCGGTCTAGGCGAAGAAATTTCTGCTGCATTGAACTGATTCAATAGTGGCTATATTCAATCCCTAATGTGGAGACAATTACTTTTCTTCCATTGTCTACTACATTGCCGATAAACTTCACCCCTGACAGCCTATCGGCGAGCCAGGAGCAAATTTTGTCAGCATGTGCAGAATTTACCGCGATTATCATACCACATCCCATATTGAAAGTACGATACATTTCCCAAGTTTCAACACTTCCAATTTCTGCNAACCAAAAAAATTCTGGGTGCGGTGTAATTGGATTATTGATTTCCCATCCTAGACTGTCATGTAGTCTCAACAGATTTGACAGACCACCTCCAGTTACATGACAAATTCCTCTGATGTCTGCGACTGAAAACCCCACTTCTTCCGTTTGGGCTTGCTTAATCAGGTCAACCACCGGATCACAATAAATCCTAGTTGGATTAAGGAAAACCTCCCCCAGTGTTATGCTATCATTTAAATTGTTAAATCGCCTAATTTCTCTGGTCGAACTTGAACAATCAAATGGGGCATCATCAGTATATTGTAAACCAGAATACTCCATAATTTTGCGCACTAGAGAATATCCATTCGAGTGAACTCCTGAAGAAGGGAGGCCAATTAATACATCACCTGCTTGCAGATTTTCGCCGGTAATTGCTTCGCCCTTCCTCAAGTAGCCAAGAGCCGTTCCAGATAAGTCCAATTCGTTAACAATCCCGGGTAGTGAAGCGGTTTCTCCTCCCGCAAGCGTTACCCGAGCAAGTCGGCAAGCCTCGGCTAATGAAGCACCAAGGGCGGCATGAACCTCAGGGTCTGGTTTTGGCACAGCAACATAATCAACGAAGGCAATAGGTTCTGCACCCACACACAGTAGGTCATTAACATTCATCGCCATGCAATCAATTCCAACCCCCGACCATTGATTTAGCATAGCAGCAATTTGCAATTTACTACCCACACCATCTGTCGCTAAGGCCAGTAAATGGTCACCAAATTCGATTAGGCCACCAAATCCACCAGGCAAATCCACAGGAGCGCCGGGCGTTCCAATCGGGCGCACTGATTTACCTAGTGACGAAATTAGCGAGGCCACAGCTGAACCCTCTAGGTCGATATCTACCCCGGCGCTGGCGTAATCCATTTTATCAGCCATATTTATTCCAGTGGTAGACAGGCAATGAATAAATCGGCTCAGCCATTTAGGGCGTTGGCCAGCATAGGCATGCTAATATCTAATCGATATTCGATGCCAGAGTGAGTACCATCAAACTCCTCCCAATGATGATTTATGCCGTGTTCTTGCAAAATCTTGACCATCGAGCGGCTACCATATTGAATTCCATATTGGTCTCTATTGCCGCAGTCGATATACAACAAATTTAGGGATTTAAGCGCCTCAGCATTTTGCCGAATTGAGTTCAATGGATCAAATGCTAACCAATTATCCCAAACCGAATTATCTATTTCACAAGTATTGAGGTTAAATGGTAGTCTGATACCGCTTTTAGAGTCCTCTACTGCATTTGAATCATAAGACGCAGCCATTGCACAAATCATCAGTGCATGAAAATCGTCGCTACTTAACTTACTACATGTCTTGACATGAGTGAGGAATTTGTCCAAACCTCCTTGCTGATTAATTTGCGTTGCCGTAGTTGGAAAATCTGAGCGATACAAGACATCAAAACCAACATCACCAGAATGAGCAGCAATCGCACTCCATTCACTTCCATGGCGTATTGCGTTGTGCAAGGCTCCATAACCTCCAGAAGATTTACCAAATAAACCAAATTTACCGTTAGTAGGGTACCGTTGGTTAATTGTTGGCTTCAGGCATTCATGGAGCCACGAACTCCAAGATCCAAGAATTTTTGAGTCAACAAACTGGTTGCCCCCCAGCGATGTAAAGCAATCCGGCAAGACGAGTATCGTAGGCGGCATTTTCTGTTCATTGACCAACCTTTCATGCCTCTGAGGGAGTGTTTCAGCGAAGGCCTTCCAACCTGCTCGAGCCAAACCGGAGGAGGTAAACGGGGCTAGATAAATCATAACAGGTAATTTNGCGCCTNGATTAATTNAATCTAATCCTTGCTTCGGAATATGAACAATGACTTCTCTCTCTGTCGGATCGCCCAAGCGATTATTCAGCAAGTCCGAATTGATGATGAATCTTTCTAAAGTACCCTTGATGGGCGCAAAACTATGTTCGGGCATGAACAGTCCATGGGGTCATTACTGATTTGTTCGACGGTTGGCGAAAGTTACAATGGACGCCATGATATGACGAGGATAAGCATGGTAGAGTGAGGGAAGACTCCAATGGAAACCAAGGGGTGTTGGAAATTGATAGAAGTAATCATATACCGTGGCCAAATAGTATGATAATCTAGCGTAGTATGTTTGGTGATATTTGTGTTGCAAGAATTTGATTTAGCTGCAAGATGGACTTCAATGATTCAAGATTTATACGCTGAAGCAGTTCACAACCTCGCGCAGAAGTGGCCAGATGAACAATCTCTTGAAGTCTCATACCGAGACATTGAGGGATTCGATGATGAATTCGCTCAAAATATCATCGCTCATCCAGATTTGCATTTCCAAGCAGCAAATCAAGCATTGAGGCAATTTCTACAAGATGAAGGGCACACCTCAATGTACCCATTTGTACGAATTGTTCATCTGCCCAGTGATCAAATTAGAACAGTCTCGCAACTGAGAGCCGATGACATAGGTATGATGTTAGCAATAGATGCTATTGCTACCAAGATATCTGGCGTTAGACCAAGAATTTATTCTGCATCGTTCATGTGTTCATCCTGCGGACATATTACCGAAGTTAAGCAGCCAAACGAGCAAGAACTGATTGAACCGCTTGAATGTTCTCAAATCGATGGTGGATGTGGTAGACAAAAGCGCCAAACGAGATTTGTCCTGCAAGAAGACGACTCTATTTTGATTAATTCACAATTTATTGAGCTTCAAGAATCCCCAGAGCAATTGAAAGGCGGCATACAGCCAGAGCGAATAATTTGTATTGGAGAGCATGATATTGCAGGAAAACTAAACCCGGGAGATAGAGTCAAAGCCAACGGAGTTCTATTTATCCGCTCCCAAAGAAAAGGTGGAAAGGATACTCCAGTGTTCGATATTTTCCTCAGAATCCACTCTTTAGAACGACAAAATGTTCCACTTGAAGAAATACTGATTACAGAGGATGAAGAATTGGAAATCAAGGAATTAGCGAGTCGCTCGGATATCTATGATTTGTTCAGCAAAAGCATAGCGCCGTCTATTTTTGGTATGGATCGAGTAAAAGAATCACTTATGCTCCAACTATTCGGCGGCGTGGCCCGATTAAATCCAGATGGGACGAGAAACCGCGGTGACATTCACATTTTGCTAATGGGCGACCCGGGAGTTGCCAAATCCCAACTATTGGATTATATGTCTAAGATTTCACCACGCGGCCAATTTACCTCGGGTCAATCAGCGTCTGCTGCTGGATTAACTGCAGCAGCAGTACAGGATTCAGCTGCCGATGGCCGTTGGACATTAGAAGCGGGAGCGTTGGTTTTGGCTGATTTAGGACTCGCTTCGATCGACGAATTTGATAAGATGAACGAGACAGATCGGTCAAGTATGCATGAAGCGATGGAGCAACAGACAATATCAATCTCTAAGGCAGGAATAAATGCAAGCCTCAGAACTCGTTGTGCAGTCCTAGCGGCCGCCAATCCAAAGAGTGGACGGTTTGAGCCGGTATCAGATACTCCATTCACTGCTCAAATCAATTTAGCCCCGCCATTAATTTCCCGTTTTGATATAATTTGGTTGCTAACCGATAATGCTGAAAAAGACCGCGATGCAAAAATAGCCAAACACATCATCAATAATAGATTACTTGGGACTAGTGAGTTACTGGTAAACCAAGGAAGTGCACCTGACCCATCGAGAAAACTTTCTTCTGCAACTCAAAAATCCCAAGATGGTGATGAGATTTTGACAAAAGAGCTGATTAGAAAGTATATTGCATATTCCAAACGCGTGATTCATCCAAAATTAGACGAGGAGGCAAGAAGTCGTATTGTAGAATTTTATGTCCAAACTAGGAAAAAGGGGGGGGAATCGTCAGATAGCGTATCAATTACCGCTCGTTCTCTAGAAGCAGTTGCCCGAATGGCGGAGGCAAGTGCAAGAATTAGATTATCAGAAACACAGAATAGAATTACTTGAAAAAAATAATTTAGATCAAGAGAAAA